>ERZ773233.15-NODE-15-length-176778-cov-5.322041_pt1 | contig 176778 bp, 153 predicted proteins | sample MGYA00580991_ERZ773233 | MGnify/ENA primary metagenome ERZ773233 (study PRJEB29015, sample SAMEA2738178) | human oral metagenome | biome: human oral; feature: human-associated habitat; material: saliva | place: China | collected 2161 ...
GCTGGGCCTTAAAGCGATAGGCACCCTTCCGAGGGTTGCTTTGATGCCAATGATGTAGCTTTTAATTAATAAATTCTTCATATTCACCCTTATTGATGTAATCCGTTATGTTTTCGGATATGTACCTATAGAACATAGTTCCAAGTACATAGTTTTTGAAATCCTAAGCGGCTTACGCAAGTGGCTTATAAGCGTCATCAACATTGATGTGGCAATAACCACCTGGGTTCTTCTTCAAGTAGTCCTGATGATATTCCTCAGCAAGTACGTAGTTATCCAGTGGCTCAACTTCAACGGCAAGCTTCTGACCAAAGAGAGACTCTTGTTCAGACATAATGCGGTCAATGACAAGCAGGTCAGCTTCGTTTGTGTAATAGATACCTGTGCGATACTGTCTACCAACGTCGTTGCCTTGCTTATTGACTGAGAGGGGATCAATAACCCTAAAGTAGTAACGCAGAATGTCATAGAGACTCACAACGGTCTCATCGTACGTTACATGCACTGTTTCTGCGTGATCTGTAGCTTTGACTTCCTGATAATTGGTATCCAAAGTCTTTCCGTTTGCATAGCCAACAGTAGTTGCAATAACACCCTTAATTCTGGAGAAATACTCTTCAAGACCCCAGAAACAACCACCTGCTAAATAAATTTCTGCCATAAAAGCCTCCTTGACTGAATTTTTATAAAAGTTTGAAGTGACTTCTCTTTACTTCAAAAACACCTTCTTTGCTTAAAGAAGATATTACAGCGCTTAAAGCACTTCTATCTACACCAAGATAATCCGCAAGTTGTTGTCGGTTGAAGGGGATATCAAACTCTGTAGAACCTGCAGCTTGAGAGCGCGTATGCAAGTACGCTATCAGTTTGCCGCGAATGCTTTTTGGTGCGGCATCTTGAATGCGTCGACTCAGCATAATGTTCTTTTGAGCAATTGAAGCCATAAGATTTCTGATGATAATGTCCACGCCACCACAGATGTCGCACGTTCTGGCAGTAATTTGACGCACGTCCAGCAGCAGAATATCCGATTTCTCGGTAGCAACAACCGAGGTCAAAAGCGGCACGTTTCCAAGGGCCGCATACGCCTCTCCAAAGGTGTCTCCGGTATGGAAAGCTCCCATCACAGAGACATTGCCCTGAGCGTCAGATCCCTCAACGTGGATAGCGCCAGAGATAACAATGCCAAATTGATGCGCCTTGTCGCCAGCGCACAAAATGATCTCTCCAGGCTCATAGGTGCGAACAACAGCACGTAAATGCTTTAAAAGTGCCTCTAGTAGCTCTGGTTTTACTCCTTTAAACACAATTGTGTTAAGCAAAAATGAGGGCTTGATGTCTTGCACGTTCATATAGTCTCCAAAAAATTCCTGGATAGAAATCGTTTTGTTGTAATTACAACATACCTTATTCCACATTCCTGTAATCATGAAACCCAGAAGAGTAAATCTCTTCTCGCTATATGGTTTTATGGAGAGGAAAAATAGTGGATAACAAGATGTTCTGTTTCCAGTGCGAGCAGACTGCTGCTTGTACTGCATGTACTGGCGCTGCTGGCGTTTGTGGCAAGCCTTTTGACGTCGCATTTGCTCAGGACGAGCTCACCGGCGCTCTGGTTGGCCTTTCTCGCACCGAGCTTGCTGCTGGCAAGCGTTCTAACCGTGCAGACCAGCTGATTGTTGACGGTCTGTTTACCTGCATCACCAACGTCAACTTTGACAAAGGCGCTGTTGACGCAATTACTGCTCAGGTTCGTGACGAGAAGAACCGTCTAGCCGCAGAGGCTGGCATAGAGCCTGTTGAGGATCTTCCACTTGGCGGCGTTTGGTCCGACAACGAGGACATTAGGTCCCTCAAGTCCCTCATTCTCTTTGGTATCCGCGGTATGGCTGCTTACGCTTACCACGCTCGCGTTCTTGGCAAGACCGACGACGCAGTTGACGCTTTCTTTGTAAAGGCACTTGCTGCTCTTGCCACCGAGTCCTCCGTTGACGTTTTGCTGCCTCTTACCCTTGAGGTAGGCGAGGTCAACCTCAAGTGCATGGCTCTTCTCGACAGTGCAAATACCGGCGCTTATGGCACCCCAGTTCCAACTGAGGTTCCTCTGACTATTGAGCCTGGTCCCTTCATTGTTGTTTCCGGCCACGACCTTCTTGACCTCAAGATGATCCTTGAGCAGACCGAGGGCACTGGCGTCAACGTTTACACTCACGGCGAGATGCTCCCAGCTCACGGTTATCCAGAGCTCAAGAAGTATCCACAGCTCAAGGGCAACTTTGGTACCGCATGGCAGAACCAGCAGAAGGAGTTCAAGGATATTCCTGCTCCTGTTGTCTTTACTACTAACTGCCTCATGCCACCTCGTCCTAGCTACAAGGACCGCGTCTACACTACCGAGCTTGTTGCATTCCCAGAGCTTGTTCACATTGACGAGGACGCAAACGGCAAGAAGGACTTCAGCGCTGTTATCAAACAGGCTCAGGAGCTTGGTGGATACGCTGAGGCTCAGGAGCTCACCGGTATCAACGGTGGCCACAAGGTTACCACCGGCTTTAGCCACGGTGCCGTTCTTGGCATTGCTGATAAGATCATCGACGCTGTTAAGCAGGGCGCTATCAAGCACTTCTTTGTTGTTGGCGGCTGCGACGGCGCTCGCCCTGGTCGTAACTACTACACCGAGTTTGTTGAGCAGACTCCTGCAGACTCCGTTGTTCTCACCGTTGCTTGCGGTAAGTTCCGCTTCAACGACCTTGACCTGGGCACCATTGGTGGTATTCCTCGTATTCTTGACGTTGGTCAGTGCAACGACGCTTACGGTGCTGTTCAGATTGCAACTGCTCTTGCAAATGCATTTGACTGCGGCGTTAACGACCTGCCACTGAGCTTTGTCCTGTCTTGGTACGAGCAGAAGGCAGTTTGCGTCCTTCTAACCCTGCTGCACCTTGGCATCAAGAACATCAAGCTTGGACCAACTCTTCCTGCATTTGTCAGCCCTAATGTCCTTAACATTCTTGTTGAGAACTACGGTATTGGCCCAATCGGCGATGCTTCCGAGGATCTTGCTCAGATGCTTGCCTAATTGGCGAGAAACCCCTCTAGTCCTTTCCTTAAACGCCTCCTAGCTATGTGCTGGGAGGCGTTTTTAGATCGTGGATTTTATGGATCTAACTTTGTCGCTGCCAATCTCAGATAAAGATAGATATCCTCCCTGTAGTTACGGAAGGATAGACAATGAAAACACTAACGGTTAATGACCTGATGAGTCTAGCCAAATTGATTGAACCAGAAATTAAAATCGATAAAACTATGTATGAGTGTTTTACTCAAATTTGTGCGCACTATGACAAAGTGCCTTTAACTGAAATTGAATGTCCTTCTATTAGTTGGAATGCTTTTTCATATGCTTTCTATATCGTTAATCTAAGGCCTCTTAAAACTCAAAATGAATTATTAGCCGCAATTGCTTTATATTCTTTTTTAAATGTAAACGGCTATGATTTTGATCCTTCGCTGCAGGATCTTCTGGCTCATATTGATCTATTAAAATCTGACCAATATTTCGCTCACGAATTTTGCTCATGGATTGAACTAGAAATCATGTAATAAAGACTTATTTCAAAATTTCTGTTTCTGCAATAAATTGATCAAAATGCCTTTCTAGCTGTTTTTCATTTGGATAAGCTTCACGATAAACAGGCATATGCAACTGCTTTTTATTGAAGTCAATATATTCGGTTTTATCCAGAAGCCTTGATAATCTAATGCACTTACTATCGGGCTCAACTGAAAGTAAATGTGCATCAAAAAGAAGATGTAGATCAGACCTTAGAAGAATACCATTGGTAACCATTTGAGTTTTAGGTCCACGATATTGACCAATATGAGCTGCTTGTAAAACCTGAGGGACATCGTTTCCGGAAATAGCGCATCTATTGGAATAGGCTTTTAACAAGTCATTTCTAAACTGAGCTTGTCCTTGTCTACGCACGGATTCTCTGAATTCCTTAATGCGCTCATCAGTGTCATCAATCTGCTCAAGCTGATTTTGAATCTCTGGCTTAAGTTCATCAAAACCTGCAGAAATAAAAGATGAATTATTAACCGTTTTGGCGTTAACTGGCCCATGGAGAGTAAACATTCCAGTAGCGCTGTTATAACGCTCTACAAACGCTAATCCCATCACTTTATATTTCTTATTTTTATCCTTAATAAATAAACCAATGGGGAGACCGTCATTTAGGCAATTCATTAAAAGTGCGTTGTACAACTTTGACTGTACTTGGTTTCCTTGAGTCTTAATATGCTCACTGTACTCAATTGACCAGGTATCATCAGAATAGTAAATTGGCTCTCCATCTTCATAAAGACCATTACCATTTGAAGTATGAACTGAGAGTGCGTACTGCTTTAATCCATAAGAAACTTTGCTTTTAGACGGACTATAGATTCCGGAATCCCTAGAAATAGGAATTCCGCCAACAGTAAATCCTTTTTCTAGACGATGGGGGAGTTTATCAATCTCACTATTTTCATGATCGATAAACCACTGATACGCGGGAACAAATTCCTTTGGAGCAACTTTAAATGCTCTTTCAAGAGTTGGATTAAAGATCGTGCATTCTGTAATGATCTGATCAAACATCCCAGTCTCCTCACAATCGACCTGTACAAACACTAAGTTTTTCTCGCCAATGTGTAAAGATCTTTAACCAAATTGCTTCACGAACTCCAAATATTCGATTTATTAAAGAACGTTCAAGAATGACGCTCTTCTCGATAGGAGAATGTGGCATAATGCCACTGTCAAAGTAACAATTAATGTTAGTCATTAGTAGCATTTAACAGAGGGGTTTCTATGGCTAAAGTTGCAGTTATCGGTTGTACCCATGCAGGCGTTTTTGCCACTTCTTCAATCCTGGGTGCACACCCAGATTGGGAGGTTCACGTCTTTGAGCGCAATGACACGGTTTCCTTCCTGTCTTGCGGTATTGCTCTTTGGGTGGGTGACCACGTAAGCGATCCTAACAAGATGTTCTACAGCTCTCCAGAAGCCCTTGCCGAGGCTGGTGCTCACGTTCACATGACCACCAACGTCACTTCTGCAGACGTTAAGACCAAGCACGTTGCGTGGGAGGACCTCAAGACTGGCGAGACTTTTGAGGATGACTTTGACTACCTCGTAGTCACCACGGGTTCTAAGCCAATTGTTCCTCCACTGCCTGGTATCGACGGACCTCGCGTTCTTCAGTGCAAGAACTGGGCTGACGGACGCCGCATTCACGACACCATGTCAACTTCCAAGTCCGCTATTGTCATCGGTGCTGGCTACATTGGTGCCGAGCTTGCAGAGCAGCTCTCTGAGCGTCAGAAGGCTGTTACCCTCATTGACATGCTTCCACGCGTTCTTGCAAAGAACTTTGACAAGGCAATCACTGATCAGGTTGAGGATGCTTACAAAGAGCACGGTGTCACGCTTGCACTTGGCGAGAAGGTCATGAGCTTTGAGGACAACGGCGATTCCGTCACCGTTGTTACCGATAAGGGCTCCTACACTGCAGATTATGCAATTCTGGGCATTGGTTTCCTACCTCGTACTGACCTCTTTGACGGCCAGCTTGATATGCTTCCTAACGGCGCTATCAAGGTTGATGAGTACATGCGCACCAGTGAGCCTGGCGTTTTTGCAGCTGGCGACTCCGCTTCCATTATCTTCAACGTCACTGGCAAAGAGGACTACATTCCTCTGGCAACCAATGCTGTCCGCCAGGGTCTGCACGTTGGCCCTAACATGCTTGAACCAACTGCTGCTTACGCAGGTACTCAGGCTTCCAGCGCAGTTCAGCTCTACAACTACTCCATGGCTGCAGCAGGTCTCACCGTTGAGGGCGGCAAGGTTCGTGGCTATGAGTACGATTCCGTATCCATCACTGAGAACTACCGTCCTGAGTTTATGCTGACCACCGAGCCAGTTACCGCAACGCTGGTCTGGGATCCAGAGACTCGCCTTATCAAGGGTGCACAGTTCTTCTCGACACATGACGATGTTGCCCAGGCAGCAAACGTTGTTTCTGTTGCAATTGCCGCTGGTATGACCATCGACAACCTTGCAGCTGTTGACCTTCTGTTCCAGCCAAACTTTACCAACCCAGTCAACTACATTGGCTCTGTTGCTATGGCTGCCTGCGCAAAGGCCAAGTAAGCTCCGCACATAACACGCAATAAAAGAGAAGGAAGCTGGTATTTCTGCCAGCTTCCTTTTTTGCTATCAAGCCCAAGTCTAGCTCGATTGATGTCTGTTTTTTTGCTCCACCCTAAGCCTGCGTCGCCTTGATACGGTGCCTATCTTGGCTTTCTGCTCACTACGGCGATGTAGTTGAGGTCGTCAGCGTGATCGTTGAAGAACGTGAACATGCTCGTAAACATCTTAGTGTTCTCGGGTTTGAGACCGTTTCTAATAACCCTTAGAGCTCCGTCAGCACCCTCATCGGCAATAAGTCCTGCCGGATTCATAAGCGTCATCTTACCGTTCTTTGTTTCTGGGCAGAAACCTGCTGACTCAAAAAGATTCTTCCAACCCGCAAGGGTTAGAGGCTTTACGTTGACGTTGATAGTTCTTGAGAGTTCGTGGACCAACTCATCGTCTTCTTTGAGCAGGAGGACGTCATGGGTAAGGAGCACACCGCCTGGCTTGAGTACTCGTGCATACTCTTTAACTGCAGACGCTTTCTGCTGGTCAGAGAGCATGGTGAGCATAGCCTCGTTAATAACAACATCAAAGCTGTTATCAGGGTAGGAGAGGTTTGTAGCGTCTCCTTGTTCCACCGTTACATACTGCTCGATGTTGTTTCTCGCGATATTTTCTTTTGTCTTAGGAAGCACATCTGAATTGAGGTCAATTGCGGTTACGTGACAGTGGAAACGTTTTACTAGCTCAACCGTTGTGGTTCCGATATTGCAAGCCACCTCAAGAATTTTAGTTTCTGGCGTAATCTCTACTGAGTTAAGCAGCCAATTGGTTGCCTCAATACCTCCAGGGCGCAGTCTTGTCTTACCCATACGTAGTAAAAACTCGTGACCAACTTCCATACTAAGACCCCCTTCATACTATGAAAGAAATTAAGTTAGCTAAATCTAACTGATACAAGTTAACCACATCATTACCTGCGAAAAAAGCCAAATAAATTGCTATTTTTGGAACAATTTCAAAGGCATGAGGTTATAAATATTGTTCCGAGAGTATCGCGGTATACTTTGGTAACTTACATCGAAATACAATGGTATTTTGAGGAGAATACAAGATGAATGACTATATAAAATTAAATAAAGATAGATGGAATAAGGTAAACAATGACTATACTCAGCCATTGACGCATGAAGAATTAGAAGAAGCTAGAAATAATCCAATTGCCGTAGCATTAACGGTTGGCAAAAAAGTTCCAACAGAATGGTTTGAAAAGACCAACGGAAAAAAGATATTAGGCTTGGCTTGTGGTGGCGGACAGCAGGGACCCGTTTTTGCTGCAAAAGGTTATGACGTAACCATAATGGATTTTTCTACCTCACAATTACAAAAAGATGAGATGGTTGCCAAAAGAGAAGGTTTACCAATCAACACCGTTCAATCCGATATGACAAAACCATTCCCATTTGAAGATGAAACGTTTGACATTATTTTTAATCCGGTTTCAAACGTATATATAGAAGATCTGGAAAACATGTATAAAGAATCCGCTCGCGTGTTGAAAAAGGGCGGGCTGTTAATGGTCGGATTTATGAATCCTTGGATATACATGTATGACGCTGACGTTGTATGGGACAGACCTGAAGAGGAATTACTTCTAAAATTTTCAATTCCTTTTAATTCAAGAGAGCTTGAAGAAGAAGGCAAAATAACCATCAACCCAGAATACGGATATGAATTTAGCCATACCTTAGAAACTCAGATTAGAGGACAATTGAAAAACGGTTTCGCGATGATCGATTTTTATGAATCATGTGATAAAAGGCACAGGCTATCACAATATGGAAATGACTATATTGCCACGCTCTGCATCAAACTCTAATCCTATAAAGCGCGCTTAAGGACAGCTTGGACAACCTCAGAATCAAAGTCGCCCTGAGCCTCTGTAAGCGCTTCTAAGAGTTGAGCCACGCCTTCCTCATACACACTAGGCAACAAATGTTTTGAAACCGCCTTGGCTTCATCAGTGCCGTTTTCCATACAGCAGGAGTGGTGAGTAATCTTTAGAAGATCCAGATCGTTTTCGGAATCGCCACAAACAATAACTTCTTCTGGTTTAAGGCCAATAGCCTCAATGAGTGTTTCAAACCCCTGTGCCTTATTCCAGCCACGATAATTGATGTCAAACCAGCCTATACTGGGAGAAACCAGGTCGACCTCTGGAACCGCGCTGGTAACTGCCTCGTAAATCTCTTGCTGACGCTTTTCATCCTGAGGGTAGAGCAGACCTCCCGCATACATTGAAACATCTTTTGGAACAGACTGTGGTCCAAGTCCCGGCACAAAAGTGTTAATCGAGGCCGCTAGATAATCTACCACCTCTTGAGTAGTGTCCACTATTTTCCAACATGAGGTAAATGACGTGTCTAAAGGTTGCTCAAGAGGACCTTCTTCATAATACGCAAGCAAACAGTCCTGCATTGGAGAAATAACCTCAAAGATCTTCTCCATAATCTCAAAGGTAAATTGCTTAGTAAAAATGAGCTTTCCGTTAAAGTAGAGAATCTTTCCGCTAGAAAATATGCCAGTATCAGTTAAAGATACATCTGATTTGAGATAAGAAAGTGCATCGTAAACTGGCCTTCCGGTAGAAAGTCCAAACGCGATACCCGCGGCTTTAAGATTATTAATTGCCTGATGAGTTCTTTCTGAAATAGCCGGAGCTTCTGCCGGTTTTAGTGTCTGGTCCATATCGGAAAGAACAAGCTTAATCATCAAGGCCCCCCAAAGTGCATGTGCTAAATGAGTGTTTTGTTAATTCTACCAGCAAGAGTAGGGAAATGCATAAAAAGTGCCGTTATTATTACGTTATTAACTTTGAACTACGAGAATACTCGAGGATCTATGAATATTTACGACCACTTTGCTCACGAGGATGAATATCCTGAGCTCAACATAGAGGCAATGTCTGAGCGCCTTGCAAAGGCATTGTCGTTTAAGACGGTGTATACAGATGCTGAAACAACTGATTGGTCACAGTTTGATGGCCTCCAACAGCACATTTACGACAGCTTCCCCTATGTTATGACCGCGGCTTCTAACGTTGAGGTGGTTGGCCATTCGCTTCTCATTGAGATTCCAGGATCTAACCCCGAGCTTCCTGCTCTCATGCTTATTGCTCACCAGGACGTCGTTCCCGTTGTGCCTGGTACAGAAGACGCATGGACGCACGATCCCTTTGTAGGGGATGTCGACGACACCTACATTTGGGGCAGGGGCGCACTAGACATCAAAGACATGCTCATGGGCGAGCTTGAAGCGCTTGAGTATCTACTTTCACAGGGTTTCTCGCCAAGGCGCTCTATTTACCTGGCATTTGGTGAAGACGAGGAGGTCTTGAGCCATGGCGCCACCAGACTTGCAGAGGTAATGGCCTCGCGAGAAATGCGTGCGGCCTGTCTCTTGGACGAAGGTACCACCACGTTTTTTGATGGCAGTGCATACGGTGCGCCTGAGGCTACTGTGGCCGACATCTGCATCTCGCAAAAGGGCTTCTTGAACGTTAGGCTTACTGCACCTGGTCATGGCGGACATTCCTCTAATCCTTTTGGTGGAACATCGCTTGAGCATTTGAGCTGCGCACTAGCCGCTCTCTCTGAGGCTAAACCTCAGCCTGAACTTAACGATATTGTCAAAGAAACCTTTAAGGTTCTTGCACCAGAAATTACCGAAGAACCTTTTGCTTCTCTGGTGCATGACGTAGATACAAATGCAGATAAGATTGCACAGGCTGCAGCCCAGATCAAAGAGCTCTATCCCTTTGTTACCACTACATATGCATTTAACATGCTTGAGGGTTCAAGTAGTGCAGCAAACGTTATGCCTGGAAACGTTAGTGCAGTTATCAATATTAGGCTGCTCCCTGGGGTAAGCGTCAACAAAACTGTTGAACACATTAAACAGGTGGTAGCTCAGGTTGACCCTTGTATTGAGGTTGAGGCTTTGCATTCCACTCCTGCGGGAAGAATCGATTCTCCAGCTGGTGCTGGCTATCAAGAGCTCAAGGCCATTATGGAGCACTATCATCCAGGTGTTACCTTTGTCCCGTCATTTGTGTGCGGTGGTACCGATTCTGTCCGATACGAGGGAATTTGTGATTCCATTCTGCGTATTTGTCCGTTTAGGCCAACACCAGAAGATGAGGCAAATGGTGTGCATGGCATTGATGAGCGTATCGAGAAACGCGTTTATGCCCAGGGTGTTCGTGTCCTTATTTCCTTTGTTAAACAAATGTGCCGATAATTTGCTATCGCGCAACTTACGTTAAAATAGACGCATGTTATGTACTACAAAAGGGGAGTGAAACGTTGCAAACTAGGCAGCAGCTAGCTAATCAAGTAGCATCCCAAATTAAAGAAGCAGCAGACGCCGATGCAGCAAAGGCGCAGGCAGAGGGAACTATTACTGATCCAGTTGGTAGTTCCAACAATCCTTCTAACGCTATTTTTACTGTTGCAAACGTCATTACCTTTTGCAGATTAATCCTTACGATTATCTTTCTTGTGCTCTTCTCAACGGGCGGAAATCGCTGGGTTGCACTGGGCTGTTATGTAACTGCAGCTGTCACTGATTTTCTCGACGGACAGATTGCTCGTCGTACTCAGACAGTCAGTTGGCTTGGCAAAATCATGGACCCCGTTATGGATCGCGTGCTGCTCATTACAGGCGTCTTGGGACTCTTGATTATTGGTGAGCTTCCGGTTTGGATTCCTCTTTTTGTCATTGGACGAGACGTGTACCTTACCTTAGGTGCATTGATTATGCGTAAAGTCCGCAGGCGTCCTATTGATGTCGTCTTTGTTGGAAAAGCTGCAACTGCATTTTTGATGACTGGTTTTAGTCTCTTACTTTTAGGCATCCCAGTTGTATCTGGTCTTGGCCTGGTAAACGTCGATTGGCTTCCAGGACTTAATTCACAGAGTTCTGCTGTCGGTATCTTCTTTGTGTATATCGGAATTGTTTTCTCGGCAATTACTGCCATTGTTTATACTGGTGAAGCAGCTAAAATTTATAAGGATAGTAAAAGCACTCAAGCTTAAGTTAGGTTGTTTATGACATCCACTCAGCACAGCTCTGTATCTTTACGCCAGCTCTCTCACAAGATGCTGGCTTTTCTTGTGAGCGTATTACTTATCAGTACTCTAGCTGCTCCTTTTGCACCTGTGACTCGTGCTTTAGCAGAGAGCTCTTCATCAAAGAAGAGCTCTATTACAGATGAGCCAGAACTCACTGAAGCAACTGCGGCTATTGTTACTGACGCACAGGGTAACGTACTCTGGAGTAAAAATCCAGATCAAGAGCTTTCTATGGCTTCAATCACCAAGGTTATGTCTGCAATTGTTGCGCTTGACTCAGGTATTGACCTTGATAAACCCTGTGAAATCACTACACCAGATCTTGAAGAAGGCTCACAACTTGCTGGTTTAACCCCTGATGATAGCCCAACGCTTAGACAGCTTCTTATGATGATGCTGGTCTATTCAGCAAACGACGCTGCCTATAACATTGCTGTCAATGTTTCTGGCTCTGAACAGGCTTTTGTTGACCAGATGAACAAAAAAGCCGAAGAGATTGGAATGACCCACACACACTTCCAAAACCCCCATGGTCTAGATGCAGATGGGCACCATTCAACCGCACGAGACCTTGCGCTCATGGGCCGTTACGCACGCGAACACTATCCGTTTATCGCAAGCGCTGTTCACACCAGGTCATTCACTACGACAGTTGGAGGGGAGCAACGTACGTTCCACTCTACTGATGACCTTATGGACACTTACCGTGGCTTACTTGGCATTAAAACAGGTGCCGAGGACTCAGGAACTGCATTTCTTGGTGCTTCTATGCGTGGTAACGTGACGCTCTACACCTGCGTGCTTGGCTGTGATACTACGCAAGGTCGTTTTGACGATACCGCTATTCTGATGAACTGGGCTTATCGAAATTTCAATCGCATAGCTATTCAACGCACTTCTCAAGTCATTCAGATCCGCCCAAGCGAAGATAACTTTCTCCTTTCTGCCGTGGTAAGACCATCTGCTTCTACAACCTATATGGCATGGCCAGGCTCCGATGCCTTTACGTACCAGACATCCATGCTGTCACCAAACTATCCGGTGGCTAATAATCAGCTCATTTCTACTACTACCTGGTCACAAGGTTCAACAAATGTAGGCACTACCATCTCCCAGGCTCGATTAACTCTCTGGACGGTACCTGCTTACAACCTCTTTGATCTTTACTCGGTTGCTCCGTACCTCTTTGGGAGATACTAATGTCTGAGCAAAATCGTTCTATTCTTCACTCAGAGCTTGAGTATTTAGGAGCACAATTCTCACCTTCAACTGAAGGGTTCAACTTTGCTGAATCTTTCTTTGGCGAGAAACCCTTTGAAGTTGCAGTGCAAGATTGTGCACTTGTTGATCTCAGTGGCATGAGCTACACACTGGTAAGTGGAACTGCTGGCAAAAGCTTTGTTGAGACGGTTTTTGCAGGCAAAAAACTTGAAGTAGGAGAGGTCTCTTTTGAGTGTGCGCTCACGGGAGATGGCTCTCTGGCGTCCATCGGGCTTCTCGCCAGATCTGGGCAAAACGAGTATGTAGTAGTAGACGCCTCTGAACGCTCACTTATTCTAGAAGAGTGGCTTGCTGTTATTGCATCAGTTGAGCAAAACGGAGTAGCTCCATATGCTGAGGTAGCCCTAGAAGATGCAACTCCTTTGCTCACGCCTCTTTTACTTGCTGGTAAGAAGGCAAAAAAGGTTCTTTCGGATTACCTAGGAGAGCAAGAGCTACCGCAAGATTCTTCGCTCTGTAATCTACTACTTGACCAGAGCATTCCTGCACTCGTAGCAAATGTATCCACCAAAAAGATACCTGCCTATTTGGTTATGGTACCTCCGGTTCATACCGTAATTCTTTTTAGAAGTTTGCTTTCTTTTGAGGTGGTGCATCCTCTCGGACGCAAGCAACTTCTTGAAGCTCTAAAAATGTATCTTCCATGGTTTTCAGAACTTGTCAGTCATACTAAAGTAGTAATAGCTAAAGATAAGCTTGAGGGTTGGGGTTTACTCAGAAACTCAGACGATTTTATTGGTGCGAGGGGTGAGCTTCTATGAAATACGCAATCAATGCCATAGGTGTTCCAGCTCCTATGGGACCATACTCTCAAGGTACTACTGCAGGTAGGCTTGTATTTGTTACCGGTCAAATTGCTATTTCTGTGGAAGACCCCACAAAACTGATTGAGGGAGGTATTGAGGAGCAGACTACTCGCGTTATTCATCTCGCTCAATCAATCTTGGCAGAAGCTGGCTGCACGCTTTCTGATGTAGCTCAAACCACCCTCTATCTTTCTGATATCAATGATTTACCTAAGGTAAATGAAATCTATAGGCAATACTTTGTTCTTCCGGCTCCTGGTCGTGCTGTTGTTGAAGTTTCTGCCTTACCACTAGGTGCGCTCATCGAAATGGACTGTATTGCGTGTCGTTAAGCGTTATTATTGTTTTGTAACCAAATTAAGGAGTAGTCATGTCAACTGACGACATCAAACAGCAGTCACCAGACTCAACAGAGATCTTCCGCATGCCTTCAGCTGACGCTACGGTACCTGATCTTATGGCTCAGCAAAAGCCTGCTCACCCTGTCCTTACTATTGTTAAGGGACCACAGACAGGTCAGACTTTTGAGCTTAATCTTCCGCAGATTTCTCTTGGAAGAGATCCAAAGTGCAGCGTTTTCTTGAACGATATGACGGTCTCAAGAAACCACGCTACCATCGATCTTTCCAACCTCTCCCTTGGCTATGCAACTATTGAAGACCTTGATTCTCTCAATGGAACTTGGGTTGATGGCGCCATTATTAATAAAGCTACGCTTCGCGATGGTTCTACCATTCAGATTGGTACGTTCAGAATGGTTTTCCATACTAGTAGAGTCTCAGCTTAAGGTTAAAGGATAGCTTTATGGCTGATTCAGGTTTTCTTACTATCGGTAAAGTAGTTAAGAAATTACAGACTCTCTATCCAGACTTGAGCGTTTCTAAAGTCAGATATCTGCAGGATGAGGGACTCATTACTCCTAGCAGAACAGCTGGTGGCTATCGTCTGTACTCTCAAAAAGATGTCAAACGCTTAGAGACCATTCTGTATTTGCAGAAGAGCCGTTTTATGCCATTGTCAGTCATTAAAGACGAGCTTGACAGGCAAGATAAAAACCCTGAAGTTGAGCCTCAGGTTCAAAATCAAGCTTCTGAACTCACCACATCTGAGGCTCAGGATTCACTTGAAGCTCAAGGTTTTTCTCGCCAAGGTCAGGCACAGCTTGAAGGTAAACAAGTCTCTCAGGCTATTCTTGGTGCTGCTCATGCAGACGCCATTGTGGTGCCTGTAGATGATCCTGAAGTTGTTCAAAAGTATCATGCCATCGATAGAATTCCAGAGCTTGCAGGAGCTTCTGTAAGCTTTGTACGACAGCTTTCTGAAGCTGGAGTTATTGCGCTTAAGCGTTCTCCACATGGCAGAGACCTTGTGGAGGGTAAAGACCTTACGCTTATTCGTCTTTGCAATGAGCTGCGTCATTTTGGTTTCGAGCCTAAGAATTTACGCCAGTATGTCATGGCTGCAAACCGTGAATCCAGCATGTTTGCCAAGTCTCTTGTTGTGTACGCTAAAAAGGGCGGGGGAGTTGAAGTTGACCATACTGACGAGTCTCGTCAGAAGTTCATGGCAGCTCTGACCCGCATGCTAGGCCTTACTAATGCGGTTAGAAATGAACTAATCACCAAATTAGTTAGTGAATCTTTTAAGGATATGCATCTAGACGAGTAATCTAGGTATATATAACTATTCAACAATTTTGATTTGAATGTGAGGACATTGTGTCTACGTATGATTATGAGAGTCATATCATTAGTATTCCTGATTATCCAGAGCCAGGCGTTATCTTCAAGGATGTAACCCCGCTCTTTAAAGATCCTAAGTGCTTCCAGATGCTTATTGATGACATTGCAGATCACTTTGCAGATGCTGGAATTACCAAGGTCATTGGTGCTGAGGCTCGTGGTTTTCTGGTTGGCGCACCTGTAGCTTACAAGCTTGGTGCAGGCTTTGTTCCAGCTCGTAAGCCCGGCAAGCTTCCTCGTGAGGTATACACTCAGGCATACGACCTTGAGTACGGTACAAGCGAGCTGCAGATTCACACTGATGCTCTAACATCAGATGACGTTGTTCTTATCGCAGACGATCTTGTTGCAACAGGTGGCACTTGTGTTGCTTCTGCTCAGCTCGCCGAGAAGGCCGGTGCAAAGGTAGCAGGCTTTGCTTTTGCTCTTGAACTTTGCTACCTACATCCAAGAGAGATTATTGGTAAGTGCTTTGACCAGGAGGTTTATACCCTTATTAAGGTTCAAAAAGATTAAACTTACTCTAGCTACAAAGCTGCTTTGCTTTTCAAAATGAGCTGTTGTTGTTTTAAAAAATCTACAGGCTGATAAGCATTTTGTCTTATCAGCCTTGTTTTTTTGTTATACAAGTCTTACATATTTCATATGTATAGAATTTCTCCATAAATGCAGGTCAAACATAAATTTATGCAATGATAATTCCCTCAATTACCTCAAATAACTGCACAAATATCATTTGAATTTTGTATGAAATGCCATTTTCGGGGTAAACTGTTCAAATACTCGATAGGGTAGCTTCCCAATAACAAGGGTTTCTCGCCAAGAAATCGGTGAGTTGACTTTGATTTTCTTTCAAATGAGCTATCCTAGATGGCAAAGCAAAGCAACACGTTGCCCAATTGTTTTCGTGCTTTGCGGAAGGAGCTTATATGTCACAGCGCCGATCTTTCACAAGACGAGACGCTCTCTTATTTGCAGGTCTTGGCGTAGCCACCACGCTGCTTACTCCAGCAAGGCTTTTCGCTGACCCACAAAGCGATCTTGAGGCCGCATCTGCCCAGCTAGACTCCCTTGGAGCCGCTCTTGCAGAGGCCATGAATAACCTTGACGAGAAAACCTATGCACTTGACGCCACTAACAATAAGATTGGTGAGGTTCAGGAGCAGATTGCAGAGACCACAGAGCAGCTTAACCAGCAGCGTCTTATTCTTTCTGCGGCTATGAAGAGTGCTTACAAGGCAGGTCCACAGGAGACTCTGGACTTCCTTCTTGGTGCTTCAAGCCCTGAGGATTTTGTCAGCCGTGTGTATTACATGGACCGTACCAGTAAGCAAGAGGCAGACTCTATTAATCAGGTCAAAACTCTGGGAGATCAGCTCCAGGCTCAGCAGCTTGAGCTTGAGGCAGAGCAACAGAACCTCCAGGCTCAGATTACCGAGATGAAGTCCACTGCTGATGAGCTTCAGAGCCAAGTAGCAGAAGCCAAGGCTTACTACGATTCTCTTGATGCTGAGGTTAAAGCACAGCTTGCCGCTCAGGAAGCTGCAGCAGCTAATAACAACGTTGCTTACGCTATTGAAACAGTCACTCGCGAGACTCCATCTAGTAGCTCGGATTCTTCGAGCTCCTCTAATGACTCTAGTTCCAGCTCTTCTGATTCTAGTAACAGCGGCGGTGGTTCCTCCAATACTGGCGGAGGCTCCGGAGGTGGATCTAGTTCCGGTGGCGGTAACAGCGGCGGTGGCGGTGGCTACCCAGCAGCAGGTGGCGGCATGGCAACTGCATATGCTTGCATCGGCTATCCATACGTTTGGGGTGGCGCTTCTCCATCTGTAGGCTTTGACTGCGGTGGACTTATTTACTACTGCTTCCTTGGCTACCGTGCAGGTACTGCAGGCACCATTGGCCGCGCTATCCGCGCAGCTGGTAACTGGCATGATTCCCTAGACGAGCTCAACTATGGCGATATTGTCTTTACACGTCCTGGCTACGAGCACGTTGGTATCTATGTTGGCGGTGGTCGTATGATCCACGCAGCTAACGAATCTGTTGGCGTTATCGAGGGACCTGTCTACGCTTGCTATGGTGGAGGCCCATTCTCCGGCTAACGTACAATTTCTGTACAAAGTTTTAACTACACGCACGTAAAGTCGTACAATATTTTGAGTACGCTTTACGTGCTTTTCTTTTACTCACATACAACAGCTAGGGGAGATTGTGGCGTTTCATCTAAAGAAAAAGACAAACGTGGTTGAACGCCATTTTTCTCGTCGATTTCAAGTGGCACTCATTGGAGAGGGCCTGCTTGTAGGTCTTCTGGGTGGTGGCGTTGTCACGCTCTACCGCCTTTGTCTCTCGTTTGCAGAAGAACAAATGCGTTCAATCACTGAATCAATCGCAGGTAACTGGCCTTATATGGCGCTTTGGTTTAGTGTCCTTCTTATCCTCATGGTGGTTGTTAGTCTCCTTATGAAGTTTGAGCCCTACACCGCCGGCTCTGGTATTCCTCAAACAAATGCTGAGGTTATGGGTTCTGCTGATATGCCTTGGTATCGAGTTCTTCCCGTCAAGTTTGTTCAGGGCGTTCTTGTGGCCTTTGGTGGTCTTTCTATGGGCCGAGAAGGTCCATCAGTCCAGTTAGGCGCTGTTTCTGGCAAAGCAGTCTCCAAAATTCTCAAACGTAAAAGGGGAGAAGAACGTCTTCTGGTTACCTGTGGCGCTGCAGCAGGCATGTCTGCTGCCTTTCACGCTCCTCTTACTGGCACACTCTTTGCCATCGAAGAGATTCAAAAGGAGTTTCATGCACCACTGATTATCTCGGCAATGACCGCATCGGTAGCCGCAGACTTTCTTGTTTCCAATGTCCTTGGTATGAAGCCAGTCCTAAAGCTTCCTTACGTAGCACCATTACCTCATGTCGACTTTGCATTTGTTCTTATCGTCGGTTTTACCTGTGGTTTATTAGGAGCTCTTCACAATAAGGGAATGTTCTTTGCCCAGGGACTCTATAAAAAAATTACCAAATTTGTACCCTTCTCAAGACTCATTATTCCATTCATGTTAGCTGGAATTATGGCTTTTACCTGGCCAGATCTTCTTTGTGGTGGCGATGCCATTATCGAGAAAATCAAAGAGCCGGCAACCCTCACTGAACTTATGGTTATAGCGCTTTTGCTGGGCAAATACTTCTTTACTACAACCTGTTTTGCTGCTGGAACTCCTGGTGGAACACTCTTTCCAATGGTTGTGATGGGAACACTTGTTGGAACGCTGTTTGCCCTGGTAGCAACCCATATTTTTGGCATCCCCATGGCATATGCACCAAACTTTATTGCTATGGGAGTAGCTGGTATTTTTGCCGGGGCAATAAGAGCACCCGTTACCGGAGTAGTGCTCATTTTTGAGCTTACGGGCTCTCTAGAGGCTCTTATGGCTATGTCAGCAGTTGCAATCGTGTCTTACGTAACTGCAAATATCCTGCGTGTTGACCCATTCTACGAGCATTTACTTGCAGAATTTTTAGCTTCTCAGCAAGGGGAGTCTAAACCAACGCTTGATTCTGGCGAGAAAATCCTTCATGAGTTCACTATTGGACAAGGATCTGCTGTTGAAGGCAAAATGCTACAAGATATCCCATGGCCAGACAAAGTGAGAGTTGTGACTATTGATCGTGCGGGCTTGGAAATTATTCCAACTGGACAAACAGAACTGATGGCACTCGACAAGATTCTTGTTATTTACGATGAACTGTATGAGAGTGATGTCATCATTAAATTGAATGTTATGACAGACTCATCGGTATAACACTCATCACTGTTACACACATTGCCGTAAAGGAGAGGGGCTCAAAATCCTTCTCCTTTTCTTCAATTCATTAGTTTACATAATATCGATTATCAGACTTTTATATATAAGAACAGAATTTAGAGGTCTTATACGTCTATATATCTAGAATACTTTATCTTGCATCGGCTTTCATACCCTACGTCTAATTACTTCAAAATTTGAGCCTCTGAGAGCCGTTTTAAGCCACGTTCTTACTTTGTCATGAGTAATTACACCTCTAGTAATTTGGGTCTTACAAAGGTGCCTAGATTACATAGCTTTTTCGTTCGGATTTCTGTAACTAACTACTTACTGACAAGTCATCAATGCCAGACATTCGACATGCTCTACAATTTCTTTATACGTAGTAATTTGAATATCTAGTTTCTATTTCTCTAATGAATTCAGCTTGAATTTAAAAACTCTGTACGTCCATTTATTCATCTTGATTGATTTTTAACCTAGATACCTAAATGGCTTGATTTCGACTTTCTTAGAAGGTTGAATCTAATGAGCATTTCTCGTAACTAGTCCATCTCATTCATTTTTAACTTACTACTCCCCTTTTTTTGATAAAAATAACCAATCTACCTGCATAAATATGATAAATGAGCAGGTAGATTAGGCAAAAATTGCTCTATTCAGTCAGACAATATACAATAATTGCATGTCATCAAATCATGGTCTTAAGAAAACCTATGGCAAAACAAGCACTTCTCATCCAATGACAACATGAACAAGAATAGATTTTCGGAGATAGATATGAAAATTGAACATATTGCATTGTATGTAAATGATTTAGAGAGCACTCGACGGTTTTTTGAGAAGTACTTTGGTGCAACGTCTAACGATGGCTATCATAATCCTCAAACAAATTTTTACTCGTACTTCCTTTCCTTCGGTAACGGCGCACGACTTGAAATCATGAACAAACCGGAAATGCCAGACTTATCCAAAGAACTTAACCGCACGGGATATGCCCATATTGCTTTCAGCGTAGGAAGCAAAGAAAAGGTAGATGCTCTCACTGCAGAGTTGAAGGCAGACGGCTATAAAGTCATCAGCGGACCAAGGACAACCGGAGATGGCTATTATGAAAGTTGTATTATTGACCTTGAAGACAACCAAATTGAAATTACCGTTTAACCAAAGCGCCAAAGAATAATACAGACTGCTTATAAATAATGCATTCTTAGCACTCTAAAGGAGCTCCATGAATATTGCTCTCATAAAACCAAGTGAAGAAAATAAAGCCAAGCTCATAGAGATGCTTGATGAGTGGAAACAGGATATCAAGACAAATCATACAAATCCTTCTCCAAGACGCATTTTTAGATATGATCACCATGACTTTACAAACTATCTAAATCAACTAGATATAAATGAGCCACTTCCAGCTGGCCGGGTACCTACAACAACGCTCTTTTGCTATGACTATGATAAAAATATCTTTGTTGGAGCAGTAAATATTCGCCATTACCTTGATGAGGGACTTCTACATAGTGGTGGACACATTGGCGATGGAATTCGACCAAGTGAGAGAAGAAAAGGCTATGCAACAGCAATGATTGCGCTTGCGCTTAAAGAATGTAAGAAACTTGGCATTGAACGTGTTCTTATGTGTTGTCGTAAAGATAATATCGGCTCGGCAAAATCCATTATCAATAACGGTGGCATACTCGAAAACGAAGTTTATGATGAGGATAATGTTCTTACACAAAGATATTGGATTGATCTTTAGTAGTTCTTCTCGCCAAAGATAAAAAAAATAAGGGGACCGTAATTGTTTGCGGTCCCCTTTTAGTATCAAAAGTTAAAACTTCTTGTCGAGAAACTCTTAGCCCTCGACATGCTGTCCAAGATATGACGCTGCAGAAGTTGCGGCAATAGCGCCGTCTGCAGCAGCGGTAATAATCTGAGGCAGTGGCTTCTTATTGAGGTCTCCTGCGGTAAAGAGACCAGGTGTTTTGGTAGTCATGCGCTCGTCAGCAAGAACATATCCCTGCTCGTCAAGGTCCACAAGGTCTGTCAAAAGCTCAGTTGTAGGTACGCGACCAACCAAAACAAAGACGCCAAAGCTACCCTCATCAAAGGTCTCTGTGTGCTCTTCTCCCGTCTGGTTATCGCGGAACGTAATAGAGGTAAGCAAATCATTGCCATCAACTGCAGTAATACTGGTCAAATAACGAACCTCTGTCTTAGGATTCTCCTCAAACTGCTTAATTGCAGTAGCGTTTGCTCTTAGGTAATCTTTACGAACAATGAGGGTTACTTTGTCAGCAAAACGAGTTAGGAACTGAGACTCCTCCACAGCGGCATTGCCACCACCAATAACAAATACCTGTTTACCACGGTAGAACATGCCATCACAAGTAGCGCAGTAAGAAACACCCTTGCCAGTAAACTTTTCTTCGTTGGTAAAACCAGCGTGACGAGGATTAGCACCACCAGAAACAATGACTGCCTTTGCGTGATAGGTTCCTTCAGAAGTCTCTAACACAAAGAGATTAGTCTCTGGATCCTTAACGATTGAGAGGACATTAGCCATAACAATTTCTGCGCCGAGGTCTGTAGCCTGCTTCTGAAGAGTGTCTGCAATAGTGAAACCATCAGTGTGTGGCATGCCAGGGTAATTCTCAACCTCAGTTGTAGTGATAACCTGGCCACCAACAGCCTGTTTCTCCAGAACAACGGTGTCGAGAAGAGCGCGTCTTGCATAAATTGCAGCAGAAAGTCCTGCAGCACCAGCACCAACAATAACAAGGTCTTTAGTAATAACGTCTGCCATGAGTGGCTCCAATCTTATAAATTGCAACTGGCTTTGTTATACCCCACTGGTGACAATCATTATCAGTTATTTCTAAAGAATAAATTGTACACAATCTATTCACAAATAAAAAAGAGACGCGCCAAGACCTCCATCTTGAACGCGCCTCCCCTAGTAGTTTAAAACTAGTTAGCAATGATGAAGTAAGCAACAAAGGCAAGAGTTGCAACCCACATTAGAGGCTTAACCTTCTTAACGTTACCGGTAACAAGAGCGACAACAACGTAGAAAATGAAGCCAAAGCCAATGCCGTCAGAAATAGAGTAAGTCATTGGGATACCAGCAATAACCATGAATGCTGGGAAGCCCTCAAGAAGATCGTTCCAATCAATCTCGGTGACCTCAGACATCATCAGGAAGCCGACAAGGACCAGTGCGCCACAGGTAGCTGCAGAGCTGACAATAGAAATGAGAGGGGCAATAAATGCTGCTGCAATAAAGAGCAGGCCGGTAATAACAGAAGAAAGACCAGTACGACCGCCGTCAGCAGCACCAGATGCAGACTCAATGAAGGTAGTAATGGAAGATGCACCAAAGAGACCGCCCGCAGCAGCTGCAGCAGAATCAACAATAAGAATCTGCTTGATGTCTTTGACATTACCATCCTCTGTGAGGAAGTCTCCCTGCTTAGCAATAGCCATAGCAGAACCCATGGTATCGAAGAAGTCAGACATCATCAGAGAGAATGCAAATACAAGAAGAACTGGAGTTGTCAGAGCCTTAACAATACCCATGACACCCGAACCATCGGTCAAGAATGGTGCACCAAAGGTACCAAAATCAAGACCAGAAACAACACCAGTTGGGGTTGCGGTTACTCCAAGTGGAATACCAACAAGTACCGCAAGGATGATACCAATGAGAAGAGCGCCTTTAACACGAGCAGAGTAAAGAACAACTGTAGCAACGATGGAAATTACTCCGACGATAAAGGTTGGAGAGAAAATATCACCCAGAGCAACAAGAGTTGCCTCATTGGCAATGACAATTCCACTGTTCTTAAGACCAATCAGGGCAATAAAAAGACCTAGGCCAACTGAAATTGCATGGCGTAGGTTTACAGGAATTGCATCCATGATTGCTTCACGAAGACCACAAAGAACCAAGAGCAAAATAGCAACGCCCTCAATGAAGATTACTGCCATTGCTGCGTGCCAATCTCCTCCAGCAATTGGGGTTAGGGAGAATGCGACAACAGCGTTAACGCCCATGCCAGATGCGCATGCAAGTGGGCGGTTAGAGCAAAGACCCATCAAAATGGTCATTACGCCTCCACCAAGGCATGTTGCAGTAATAGCTGCTGAAATAGGTACACCCGCGGCAGCTAGAAGAGCTGGGTTTACTGCAATGATATACGCCATTGCGAGGAATGTTGTAATTCCAGCCCTAAATTCTTGAGCGGGATTACTACCACGCTCAGCCATCTTAAAGAACTTCTCCATTAAGCTCTTCCTTCCTAAAGAGGCTTACTACTGTATGCAAGCGCAAAAAACGCTTATCACCATATAAAAGAATTACTGCACGCCGCTTGAACCAAAGCCGCCGGCGCCACGGTCAGTAGCATCTAACTCATCAACTTCAACAAGCTGCACAACAGGTACCTGTTGAATAACAAGCTGAGCAATGCGCTCTCCACGCTCAATGTGAATAGTTTCTTTGCTATCGAGGTTAATAGCGCAAACTTTAAGCTCACCACGATAATGAGCGTCAATAAGTCCTGGAGTATTTGCCATAGAAAGGCCTTTCTTAAGGGCAAGGCCACTTCTTGGCTGGACAAATCCTGCATAGCCATCAGGAATTGCAATAGCTAAGCCAGTAGGAATAAGTTTGCGCTCAAAAGGAGCAAGATCAACATCTTCAGCACTTCTAAGATCTAATCCAGCATCTCCGGTATAAGCGTACGAAGGAAGTTCTACCGTAGGATCAAGGCGTTTAATGGGTAGCTGGATGTCAAAATTGCTCATTAATTCAGGCTCCTTAATTCTGCACTAAATTCATCAACATCTTTAAAATCTCTATATACAGAAGCAAACCTAATGTATGCAACTTTATCAAGCATAACCAGGTTTTTAAGAACAATACTTCCAAGATCTTCAGATTTAATCTCGTACTGACCTTTGTCTCTAATTTGAGATTCAATTACATCAATAAAGTGGTCAAGAGCAGCCACAGAAATATCTCTTTTTACCGTAGCGGCAACAAGGCCTCTCATAAGCTTTTGACGATCGAAAGGCTCCTTATGACCGTCTTTTTTTACAACGGTGATAGGAATCTCTTCTAAGCGCTCATAGGTTGTAAAACGAAACTTACAAGACATGCATTCGCGACGCCTTCTGATGGCATCGTTATTCTCAGATGAGCGAGAATCAATAACCTTTGACTCTTCGTGACCGCATTTTGGACAACGCATGGAATCCCCTTTTTTCGTATAAAAGGAAGATACCATTTTACGCAGGTATTAGGTGCTATCAACACAAAATTCTGAGAGAAATTTACATAAATATTTACTATTTAGATACAGAAGGAATCTCTAATGTTTGTCCAGCTCTTAAAAGAGAAGTATTAAGATTATTTCTCTCTTTAATCCAATTTATTTGCTGCTCTGTAGAAACACCCTCAATTGGATTACTCTCTGCAATTGACCAAAGCGTATCACTATTTTGAACGGTAATTGTTTGTGAAGCGCTATCCATTACAGATGTAGCAAATGAATTAAGAGTGGTTGTGCGAAGAAAAGAAATCGCAAACATCAAAACAAACGAGGCAGTAATAATAAGGCCAGCAATAAAAGCTTCTTTATTTGTTAGTGCCTTTACGTAAGAAACTTCCTCACGCTGAGGTGTAACAGAACATTTCTTTGCTCCGCCTTCAATTACCTTAAATGCAGGCTTATAAGAAGCAAGAGCTGAAGTTCCGCTAACCTGGTACATCTTTGACTGGTACATACGCCTCATATCATTTCCTTCCGTAATAGTTTTTACGGAACTAGTTATATCTTATACACCGGACAAAAAGTCATGTACGAACTTTTGTTCTAATAATATGTAGTACATTTGTTCGTGTCAAGAAAAAAATAGAACATTCGTTTGATTATTTTTTAGAACACGTGTATTATTATTAAAAAGAAAAAGGAGGCTCATATGCCAAAAGGTAAACTTAGCAAGCGTCAAGCAGCAATTTATGAATACATCTGTTCCTACACAGATCGACATGGCTATCCCCCTTCAGTAAGAGAGATTGGTGCTGCCGTTAATCTTGCATCTCCTTCAACTGTCCACATGCATTTAAAAGTTCTTGAGCAGTTCGGACTTATTGATAGAGATCCAAAGAAGCCTCGTACTATGAAGATTGTTCCCCAGGCTTCTAATACTTCTGATACGGCAAAGCTTGCTCCCGTTACTCAAGATGTAGCTAATAATGTCATTAGCCTTCCTCTTGTAGGACGTGTTGCTGCTGGTACTCCTATTCTAGCTGAGCAAAACGTGGAAGAATCTCTGTCTCTTCCAACTAGCATTGTTGGGGATTCAAGCTCTTTCATTCTTCGTGTACGTGGAGAATCAATGATTAATGCTGGCATTTTTGACGGTGATTATATTGTTGTAAAAGAGCAGCAAGATGCCCATGATGGAGAAATTGTTGTTGCTCTTATTGATGACTCTGCAACAGTTAAAACGTTCTACAGAGAAAACGATCGTATTCGTCTTCAACCAGAAAATGATTTTATGGAGCCAATCTACGTACAAAATCCTGTCATTTTAGGTAGGGTTACTGCACTCATTAGATCAATCTCTTAGTCATACTATGGGTGCTGAGTTAGAACAAATCAAAGGTAGAATTACGTTTTTTGACACTATTCGAGGCCTCTCGGTAGTTTCAATGATTCTGTTCCACTTTACCTATGATTTGTTCTTTATTTCGAACGTTAAGCTTACGTGGTTTACACCTCTGCTTATGCAAATCTGGATACCATCAATCTCATATCCTTTTATTTTTATTGCTGGTTGTATGTGCGCCTTCTCTGAAGATTCTTTTAAGCGTACAGGAGTTTATGGCCTTGTAGCCTTAGCAATATTTGCAGCAACTACCTTTGCAAAAGTTGATACTCCCATTACGTTTGGAATCTTCTTTTGCATGGCCTCATGTACCCTGGTAGAAGCTCTTATTTCACGTTTCGCTGTTCCACCAAAAGGATATGCAGTAACAGTTCTTTTGCTTTTACTTTTTATTGTTTGCATTCCAATTTCTACAGGACACATTGGTATAGGCAACATGGTTTTCTCGTTACCTAAAGAGTTATACCAAACACCGTATTTAGCCTGGGCTGGATTTCCTTCTCCATCTTTTTCATCAGGAGATTACTACCCGTTACTCCCCTATTTGTTCTTGTATTTAAGTGGTGCTGCTTTTAACAGACAGTTTAAAGAAGCTGGATATCCCAACTGGATGAAAAGGTTCTCTCTTCCCCTCATAACAGAGATGGGAAGACATTCGCTTCTCATTTACATTTTGCATCAACCAATTTTGCTGCTTATTGCCTTATTAATCAGTCAGAATATCGTCTTCTGACACTACGTACGGCTCTAAAAGTGCCTGCATATACGTGTCGGCTTTAACTGACAGTAAAAGACCTTCAGCAACGTATTGCTCGTGCAAAAGCTGGCATCTCTCATGAACAGACTTAACAAGAGCTCCTTTGTTAAACGGAATAAGTGCGCAAACCACCTTGTCGCCAGCGCTAGCTATTTCTTGAATCTTGTGAAGAAGACCGTTGATGCCTGTACCTTCCTGAGCAGACATAAACACAGCTTCTGGATAGAGCGCTCTGAGCATTTGAAGCTCTTGCTCATCAAGTAGATCTATCTTATTTAAAACAAGAATCTGATCGCTTTTATCGGCCTCGATATCTTTCAAAATACTTCGAACAACTGCTATTTCTTTTGAAAGATTCTTATCAGTTGCATCAGCAACGAGCAGCAGAAGATCAGCTTCCTGAGCCTCTACCAGTGTAGATTTAAAAGACTCAATCAGATTAGTTGGGAGCTTTTGAATAAATCCAACAGTATCCGTAAGAACAATCTTTCTGCCTTCATCAAGAGAAAGTGCTCTGGTAGTTGGATCAAGAGTTGCAAAGAGTTCGTCTTTTGCATATACATCTGCTCCAGTTAGTTGATTCAAAAGCGTTGATTTACCAGCATTGGTATATCCAACAAGTGAGACACTAAACGTTCCAGAATTCCACCTGGACTTAGACTGAACTTCTCGCCTTTGGCTGAGCTGCTTGAGCTCATTTTTTAAGGTTGAAATGCGCTTTCTAATAAGACGACGGTCAACCTCAAGCTGGCTCTCGCCCTGGCCAAATCGGCTACCAATGCCACCACGAGTTTGCTCGCCTACCAGGTGACTCCACATACCACGAAGCCGTGGAAGTACATACTGAAGCTGTGCAAGCTGTACCTGAAGTCGTCCTTCCTTTGTTCGCGCGTGAATACCAAAAATATCAAGAATGAGCGCTGTTCGGTCAATGACTTTAACCGGCTCACCAAGTAATTTTTCTAGATTAGATTGCTGAGAAGGCGTGAGCTCATCATCAAAAATGACAACGTCAGTATTGGTGTTTCTTACCAGAGAAACAAGTTCTTCAGTTTTACCTTTACCAATGAATGTTTTTGGAATGGGTGCATCAAGTTTTTGCGTAAGGCGCATAAAGACTTCAGCGCCGTCAGTTTGTGTCAGACGCTCAAGCTCGTCCATTGATTCTTCAAGCGACCAGTCGCTTTTACCGCAATCAACGCCTACAAGAATTGCTCGTTCAACTTTAGGAGCTGTAGAAAATGGAACAAAGCGACCCATAAACTCCCCATCTAAGACAAGGTAAATACGTTAGTTTTTGATGTATCCTACTGGCATTGTACGTCATCATGCTGCACAAGAATCAGTTTAAGTGCATCGTTGGGCGTAAGTTGGTCCATATCGAGCCACCTCACACGGCCATCGCGTTTAAGCCAAGAAATCTGACGCTTAGCATACTGCCTGGTATGCTGCTTAATAAGCTCACGCGTTTGTTCAAGCGACTGTTCACCAGCAAAGTATGCAAAGAACTCTTTGTAGCCAATCGCCTGCCCAGCCGTGCAATTTTCAGAGAGACCTGACTCAATAAGCGCTTGAACCTCTTCAACAAGCCCTTGCTCAAACATAAGGTCAACTCGAAGGTTTATTCGCTCATAAAGACGCTGACGGTCCATCGTAAGACCCCATATCTGGGCGTCAAAGTATGGTGTGTGAGCCTTTAGGCCCTCATGATGAGTAGCATACGACTTGCCCTCTTCCAAGAGCTCTAAAGCCCTTACAACGCGTCGTACGTTATTTGGATGAATGAGCTCTGCACTTGCTGCATCTTTTGTGGCGAGAAATTCATGCAGGCCCTCAGCACCAAGCTCTTGAGCAAGCTTTTCATAACGAGTTCTTGCAGGAGATTCGATTGAGCCTGAAGGAAACTCCATCTGATCAATAATCGAATCAAGATAAAGACCCGTTCCGCCGCAGAATACAGGTGTTTTACCAGCTTCAATAAGCTTATGAGCTTCTTCACGAGCTGCCGTCTGAAACATCTGTACCGAATATTCTTCTGAAATGTTGGCACAATCTACCATGAGAAGAGGAACTTCTCGCTCCTCAACAGGAGTTTTAGCAGTGCCAATATCCATGCCACGATAGACCTGCATTGCATCAACAGAGATGACAGAAGTCTCAAGCTTCTTGGCCACCAGCTCAGACAAGGAGCTTTTGCCTGAAGCCGTGGGACCTACAATGCAGATAACCGAGCCATGAGAGCTCATCGAGGATCAGACTCCATGGTTCCGCGCAGATACCAGGTGCGAGCCTCATCAATATGGACATCAACAATTTTGCCGATAAGATCTTCTGGCGTGTAACCTTCTGGCAGATTGAAGTGAACTGTTTGGTTCTTCTCGCTATGTCCCACCATGACCGTATTGTCACGCTTGGAAGTTCCTTCAACAAGAACAGCCTGCGTAGTATTCAAGTCTACCTGGTTAGCATCATGTGCCTGCTGAGCCACAAGCTCTGCAAGCCTGTCAAAGCGCTCCTGGATGACCTCGTGAGGCGTGTTGTCTTCGTATTTTGCCGCAGGAGTACCTGGACGCTTAGAGTAAATGAAGGTATATGCGGAAGAATAGCCAGCTTCTTTAACCAAAGAAAGCGTATCCTCAAAGTCTTCCTCAGTCTCTCCGGGGAAGCCAACGATAATGTCAGTTGAAAGCGCCAGTCCTGGAATAGCCGCACGAAGGCGAGAAACCACGTCCAAGTACTCTTCTCGTGTATAACTGCGGTTCATCTTTTTGAGAACGCGCGTAGATCCGCTTTGAACCGCAAGATGAAGATGAGGCATAACAGCTGGCGTTTCCTTCATAGCCGCAATAGTCTCATCAGTAAGATCTTTTGGATTCGATGAGGTGAAACGGATTCGCTCAACGCCCGTCTGACCCACAGCACGCAAAAGCTCTGCAAAACGAGGCTTACCGTAGAGGTCACGACCATATGAGTTAACGTTTTGACCAAGAAGGGTAATCTCACGAACACCATCTGCGACAAGACGCTCGCACTCACCAATAACAGCCTCAAAAGTACGACTGCGCTCACGACCGCGAACGTAAGGAACAATGCAATACGTGCAGAAATTATTGCAGCCGGTCATGATAGGCACCCAAGCGTGATACTGCTGAGCACGGTTGCTTGGCAGATCTGTGGAGAAGCCCTTGCCCTCCTCAGAAGTATCTACAGCTACACGGTCATTCTCGCCTCTAAATGCGCTGGTGAGAAGTGCTGGCAAGCTTGCAAGAGCGCTGGTGCCAAACACAACATCAACGGCTGGAACCTTTTCACGGAGCTTCTCGCCATCACGCTGCGCAATGCAGCCACCAATGGCAACAATGCGCTTGCCTGATGGAGGCGTTGGTGCACTTACCATCGAAGAAGCCTGACCGTAGAGGCGCTGATCAGCGTTCTCGCGAACGCTACAGGTCATAAAGATGACAATGTCAGCGTCGTCGGTATCTGAAACCTCATTGCAGCCACAAGCCTCAAGCAGACCAGAGACACGCTCTGTGTCGTGCAGATTCATCTGGCAACCAAAAGTTTTGATGTGATATGTTTTTCCTACGAGCTCGGAATTTTCAATCATGCTTAAAGTACCTCGTCAAATTCAGTGGAACTAACAACTGGCGCCTGCGCATCAGGAGCAGACAGCGTGTGAACATAAATGGCAATTTTAATTGCAGTTCTACTCTCCCCTGCAATTTCAATATCAGAAAATGTTGGAGCACAGGTGATGTCCAAGCCGCAAGGAATTAAAAATCCACGAGCAATGGCAATAGCCTTAATACCCTGGTTAACTGCACCCGCACCAATGCACTGGAGCATAACAGGCTCATTATCTTTAACCAGTCCCGCAATAGCTCCTGCTACAGAAGCTGGTGAAGACTTACTTGAAACTTTAAGCAAACCCATGAGTGCTCCAATTATTGTGCGTTTGTTCTACTCTTGCGACTCAATATCAAAAGTCACAACAATTTTATTTTTACTTACACGAACACGAGGCTCAGCCGTCAAAGAAACATAGTATTTCTCGGATAACTCGGCAAAACCCTGTTCCATTTTTCGAGAAAAACTACTGATGTCAGCTTTACTCATTTTGAGACCTCTGTGATCTTTCATCAGGTCAACTTCGCGAGAAACCTCATCAGACTCAGCAGAATGGCTAACCTGCGCATACACACTACGCAAAGGTTTAATCTGCTCAGCAATAATTCTATGAGCGGTTCTATCTGACATTGAAAGACCTAAAGTCTTACAGACTTCAGAAAGCTCTGTTGCGTCTGCCGCTGCTCTAAAGCGCTCAAGAATAGGAACGTTTTCAAAGCCTTCAACAAACAGCAGGTCAGCAATATCAAGCGTTTGAGCGATCCTGCGACGAGCAGTAGCTGCAATCTCTGCAGCAGAGCCCAGCATTACCTCGCACGAGCCTTTAGCTTCAAGAGCAAAATCACAGCAGGTACGAATAATGTTATGAGGACCTTTAACGGTTGTTTTGAGTCCGTCCTCATTCAAACCACAGGTTGGCCAAGTAGACTGGTCTACTCGCTCGGAAATTTTAGTAGTGTCTACCACAATCTGTATAACAGAACCAAGTCCCGGAGCAGAAGCCACAACCTGAGCTGATTCACAGTTTTCTTTGATGGAATAGAGAGCCATGCCTCGGCCATGAATTCCCCAACGATCCATATGCATGCTCTCAAGCTTTGAAGTTACGCGAGCTTCAAAGATTTTCTCCTGCATGTCTTTTGGAATGCCCTGACCATCATCAAGTATGGTGATAGTTCTAAGCGTTCCTTCTTTTGATGTTGCAACATAAATATGACGAGCGCCAGCATCACGAGAATTACGTAAGAGCTCGATAACAATATCTTCTACCGAACGAATATCGTGCTTTGCCTGTCTACGCTCTGCTTCTGCTACGCGTAAACGAACGTACCCCGCGCCGAGGGATTCCTCGACACGGAGTGCGCGTTCACCTCCCATGGAGGCGACAAAACCTGTTAAGTCAGTAGAAGTGGCTGCCATAAATTACTTAGCGACGTCCACAGCACGAGACTCGCGAATAACAACAACGCGAACCTGTCCTGGGTATTCCATCTCATCCTCAATTTGCTTAGCAATATCGTGAGCAAGAACAGTTGCCTCGGAATCGCTAATCATCTGAGGCTCAACCATCACGTGAAGCTCACGGCCAGCCTGCATTGCGTAAGTACGCTCAACACCCTCGTGTGCATTGGAGATAGCCTCAAGCTTCTCAAGACGCTTGATGTAGTTCTCAGCAGACTCACGACGAGCACCAGGACGTGCAGCAGAAATAGCATCTGCAGCCATAACAAGCATGTCAAGAACAGTATTTGGCTCAATGTCTGCGTGGTGAGCCTCAATGGCGTGAACAATCTCTGGGCGCTCACCATGACGACGAGCAAGATCTGCACCAATTACAGCATGTGGACCCTCAACCTCGTGGTCAATTGCCTTACCAAGGTCATGAAGCAGACCAGCGCGCTTAGCAGGAGCAGGCTCAAGGCCAAGCTCTTCAGCCATGATGCCGCAAAGTACTGCAACCTGAACAGAGTGAGCAAGAACATTCTGACCGTAAGAAGTACGGTAGCGAAGCTTACCAAGAGTCTTTACAATCTCTGAATGAAGATCGTGAATACCGCAATCAAATGCAGCCTGTTCACCAGCCTCAAGAACACGCTCGTTAACAAGGGCTTCAGCCTTCTTGTAGAGCTCCTCAATACGTGCTGGATGAATACGACCGTCTGCAATGAGATTCTCAAGTGCAACACGAGCAGTCTCACGACGGACTGGATCAAAACTTGAAAGAACTACAGTCTCTGGAGTGTCATCGATAACAAGAGAAACACCAGATACCTGCTCAAAGGTACGAATGTTTCTACCCTCACGTCCAATGATCCTACCCTTTAGATCATCAGATGGAATATGGACGGAAGTTACCGTAATCTCAGAAGCCTGATCTGCAGCAACACGCTGAATAGCGGTAGAAATAATTTCACGTGCAGTTTTATCTGCCTGTGCACGAACGCGCTGCTCAGACTCACGAAGAATCATTGCCTCATCGCGAACGCTTTCAGAACGAACTCGAGCGAGAAGCTCATCATGAGCCTCATCTTTTGTAAGAGCTGCAATGCGCTCAAGCTCTTGAGACTGCTGAGAAACAAGAGAATCCAAATCGTTCTTACGACGATCAAGCTGGCCCTGAAGGCTAGAGAGCTGATGCTCACGTTTCTCTAGTGCATCAGTACGATGATCAAGAGACTCTTCACGCTGAAGAATACGATTCTCCATGCTACGAAGCTCACTTTTGCGCTTCTTCTCTTCTGCTTCAGCAAGCTGCTTAAGTTGAAGGACTTCCTCCTTAGCCTCAAGAACAGCTTCTTTCTTTACTGTTTCTGCCTGACGGGCTGCCTCAGAAGCAATTCGCTCTGCATTGATCTGTGCATCTTTAAGCTGCTGTTCAGCTGTCTTAATCTTTGAATTACTAATGTTAGAGAGTACGCCATAGGCTAGACCTACTCCCACAATGAGGCAAACAATGCCTACTGCTAATGCTAATTCCATACCTACTCCTCAAATGGCAATTACAAGAGTGTTCAGGAGACTTTAGACACAACAGTATCTAAAGAACCCGCCATGAGCAGGATTCATTGGCTGGTCATGCCACATGCAGAGATAGATCAAATGTATGAGATACCTACTGTATACGTGACGCTGGTTGCCCAGCGGAAATGAGCCTATTCACGGCATATTTATCGTATAGAGCATTGTTACTTTTGTCAATAAATAGCAGGTAGGAAATGTAAAACACACTAATACAACAGACTTATAAGCTAAGCAAATATATTCATTCAGATGTGGCGTTTTCATCCAAAATCTTTTTAGCAACAGATGATGCTATAGAAAATGAATATCCCTTTGTGGCGAGAAACCTGACAAGCTTCTCATAATCATTTTTTCCCGACAGGTGTTTTCTCTGAGCCAAAGAATACGCAACTTCAAATTCATGCACGTCAGAAAAATAAGCGTCAGGCCATCCAGGGAGTGTCTCAACTTCAATCCCTTTTTTAGAAATTTCAGTTTTAATTTTAAGAGGACCCCAGCCTTGCGAAATTTTAGAACGTATATAGACGTCTGCAAAACGACTGTCATTAATCAAACCAACTTCAACAGCCCTCTGCACTGCAGGATCTCTTACATTCTTCTGATAGCCATCAAGCATGAGCTTTTTTTGAAGCTCAGATGTAGAGTAATCCCTTTTTACAATCAAAGCCTCAATGCGAGCTTTAATACACTGCGTTGAAATCTCTTTTAACTCATACAGAAACTCATTACGAGAGGAAGGGGAAAAAACACCATCTTTCTCTTTGTTCTGAAGAGCACGAGCTACTGTTGGAGGGACAAAGAATTCCTCCGTCCCTCCAACTTCAGTTTCTAAAAGTATCTTTGCTTTAGGCTTTGCCTGACCTAGAACTGCCTGTTTCTTTTTTGGAAGCTCAATCGACCAAGAAATTTCTGACATTATTCAGCAGAATCTTCCGTTGCAACCGGAGTACCAACTTCAGAATCTTCATCAAATACAAGGCCACAAGCAACTCGTACTTTGTGATCAATCTCTTCCATGAGATCTGGATTGGCAGTAAGGAAAGATTTAGCTGCTTCTCTACCCTGGCCAAGACGCTCACCCTCATAGGTGAACCAAGCTCCAGACTTGTTAACAATCTCAAAATCAACAGCCATATCAAGAATGGAGCCCTCTTTGGAGATGCCTTGACCGTACATAATGTCAAACTCAGCAACCTTAAAAGGCGGAGCAACCTTGTTCTTTACAACCTTAACGCGAACACGGTTACCAACGTTTTCTCCGTTAACCTTAATGCTGTCAACACGGCGAATATCCATACGGACAGTAGAAAAGAACTTAAGAGCCCTACCACCAGAAGTGGTCTCTGGGCTTCCAAACATAACGCCAATCTTCTCTCTAAGTTGATTAATGAAAATACAAAGCGTATTTGACTTAGCAAGAGATCCAGCAAGCTTTCTAAGAGCTTGGCTCATAAGACGTGCCTGAAGGCCTACGCTTGAATCACCAATTTCTCCCTCAATCTCTGCACGAGGAACAAGAGCTGCAACGGAGTCTACGACTACGACATCAATAGCGCCGGAGCGGACAAGCATGTCACAAATTTCAAGAGCCTGCTCACCGGTATCTGGCTGGGAAATAAGAACGTCATCAATATCAACACCAATACGGGCAGCATAACCTGGATCAAGAGCATGCTCAGCATCGATAAATGCAACAACGCCACCGAGCGCCTGAGCCTCAGCAAGAATTTCAAGAGAAAGTGTGGTTTTACCAGAAGACTCTGGTCCGTAAATCTCAATAATACGACCTCGTGGAACACCGCCGATACCAAGAGCGGCATCAAGAGCAAGAGAGCCAGTTGGAATAGCCTGGATATCAAAGGCGGGTCCACCCTCACCTAAACGCATAATTGCACCAGCACCAAATTTCTTCTCAATTTCTGCGGTGGTTGAAGAGATAACCTCATCCCTCTCATCACCAGTAGTACGAGCTTTGATCTCTTTTGAAACTGCCTTTTTAGCCATGAATACTCCTTGCTCTTTCTGATATCACGATAATATAAGAACAGACGTTCTATGTCAACGTCAAACAAATACTCTATAGAGCTAATTTGTCATAATTCTTACTGATGTTTTTCTACTCTTTACCACTGATTATTTGTGTAATGGCTTGAAACTTAGTATAAGCCCAGTGCACAGATGTAAAAATTAAGGTCCAAAACCTATATGCTTTAGACCTCCCTATTAAAATCGAATTTTAAGCCTTCACAATTGCTTCATGAATTAATTGCAAAGCCTGCAAAACAGCAGCTTCTCGCACCTGTTCTCTATTACCAGAAAAATGTTTACAGACCGTATAGGTAAAGTTTTTGCTGTTAATACCAAACCAAACTGTTCCAACTGGTTTACCAGGCTCTTCTCCTGTTGGTCCTGCTATTCCTGTAACGGAAACTGCAATATCTGATCCAATAACGTCTCTAACGCCAGAAGCCATTTGAGCTGCGCAGGGCTCAGAAACAGCGCCAAGGGACGATTCATCAAAAATGTCTTTTGAAACGCCTAATACCTTTTGCTTAATCTCAATGGTATAGCTTACAACAGAGCCCTTAAGTACGCTTGATGATCCAGAGATAGCTGTAAGAGCGCCTGCAACAAGTCCTCCCGTACAAGACTCGGCTGAAGCTACGGTAATACCTGATGCAAGGGCATCTGAAATAACACTTTGAGCTTCTTTGAGAACTTCTTCAGAGAACATGGTCTTCCTTACTTTTAATAAGATTTGATACAAAAGCGGCGCCTCAGTGAGACGCCATCTTGTTAAACTTCAGCAATGTATTGCCACGACTTTACAAAGTAGTCAATTCCTGACCAGGCCGTTAAAACTACTGCAACCCACATAGATGCGTTGAAGATAAAGAGTAAAACATCCTGAATCATTCCACCAGGAATACTAGGCAAGAAGAGTAAACCACAGATAGCAACCATAGTTGTTGCGGTCTTCCACTTACCCAAGTCAGAAGCTGCAATAACGACTCCCTTTGAAGCAACAACCATCCTTAGGCCCGATACCAAAAACTCACGTGCAACAATCACTAAAAGCACCCAAGGAGAAACCATATGCCACTCTAGAAGTACAAAAAGAGCTACAACAACAGCGAGTTTATCGGCAATTGGATCTAAGAACTTGCCAAAGGTAGTAATTTCATTTCTACTACGGGCAAGGTAACCATCAAGCTTATCGGTCAAAGAAATGACAACATAGCCGATAAAAACAAGAAAAGCTCCGAGTTTAAAACCAGGTGTTGCTAGAGAATCTGCCAGAGATACACCTAAAAGCTGTGCCAAGAGAAGCCAAAAGGGCACCAGGACCACTCGAGCACAGGTAACAATATTTGCAGGTGTCCAAATTGTCTTTGATGACATGACCTATCCCCAACTAAACGGTTTTCTCGCCAGACTGTGTGTCTGTAGTGTCTACAATTTCGCCAATCATTTCATAGCAGAAAGAATCTACCAGGTCACAAAGGACAATATCTCCGACTGCAGCCTCTCCCTCTGCAATGTGAACAGCGCCATCACAATCTGGAGCCTGGAACCACGTGTGGCCGATAAGCTCAGTGCCCTCGTCGGATTCTTCAATTCCGTCGATAATAACCTCACAGCGTTCGCCAACGTGACGAGCGGTGGCTGCAAAACCGAGCTGTTCAACAAGATCAAGCAAGCGCTGAGTACGCTCAATTTTTACCTCGTCTGGCACCTGATCAGACATCTTTGCGCCCAGAGTTCCCTCTTCAGGCGAATAGGTAAAGACGGATGTGTAATCAAACTCCTGCTCCTGAATAAAGTCGTAGAGCTCATCTGATTCATCATCAGTCTCACCTGGGAAGCCACACATTCCCGTGGTACGAAGAACCATACCAGGAATCTCTGTTCTGAGGCGATCAAAAAGCTCACGAAGCTCCCGCGTAGAGCCAGAACGACCCATACGCTTAAGAATACGCTCATTGCAGTGCTGAATTGGAATATCAATGTAAGGTAAAACCTCAGGTGTATCGCGAATAGTGCTGATGAGCTCTTCGGTCATACCTTCTGGCTGCAGATACAAAACGCGAATCCATCCCTTATAAGGACGAACTACTTCAGCAACCTGCTGCATAAGCTTGGCAAGCGTTGGCGTCTGACCATCTGCTGTATCAGGCATATCCGAGCCCCAGATACCGGTGTCCTGGCCAATCAGAATAACCTCACGAACACCACCTTCCATCAGCTCATGTACCTCTTGAAGAATCTCTTCAACAGGCCTTGAGTGATAGTGGCCACGAATGTACGGAATGGCACAGAAAGCGCAGAATCTATCACAGCCCTCGGAAATCTTTACAAATGCACTGGCGCCATCAATGGTACGCAGCATTCCATGGGCAGCAACAATAGACTGCGTAGGCTCAGGGATATTCAGAACGTCTGCAACAACGCTGACAATGCCATCTTCTTGATCTGCCGGAACAAACGCAGCAACTTCGGGGAGCTGCTCGTTAAGCTCTGCGCCGTACCTGGAAGGGACGCAGCCACACATAATAATGGGTAACTTACGGACTCCCTCGGAAGCACCTTCAGCAATCTCAAGCGTAGCTTCAATGGACTCCTCTGTTGCTGAAGCCAAGAATGAACAGGTGTTGATAATTGCAATGTCTGCTGAATCTGGATCTGCAACTTCACCAAAACCAGAGGCCAAAAGACGCGCACGCATGCGGTCTGTATCAACCTCGTTTTTAGCGCATCCTAACGTGATGTATAGGACGTTGTAGCCCCTATCGATAGTTGTTGAACTGGAGGGGCTGGCCATAGTCTTTCTCCTTAAGGCTTGCAATCACAGACTGAAGAACATCGCGAGAAGCGCTAGAAACTCGCAGCTTATCGCCCTCAACGGTTGCCTTAGCCTTAACTTTCATATCACGAATATCTTTAGCAATCTTCTTAGCTGTCTCTTGGTCAATACCAGAAACAATAGAGCCAATCTGGCGCACCGTAGAACCTGCTGCAGGAATTGGATCTGCCCAACGAATTGCAGTCAAATCAATTCCGCGTTTTACCAGCTTAGATCCAAGAACATCTCGCACCTGAGATGCGACAAAATCTGCAGGAGCCTCAATAGTAAACTTACCCTCTTTCTTAGAGAGCTCAAGAGTTGCACCAGAATCTTTAAGATCGTAGCGCTGAGTTAGCTCACGAGCTGCCTGCTGAAATGCATTATCAACTTCCATCATGTCTACTTCAGACACAACGTCAAAGCTTGATTCTTTAGCCATTTCCCCTCCGTATATTCAGGGCGAGAAGAACTTCTCGCCCCATGGCGTTTAATTATTGTTTGAATTGCTGTTGGAATTCTGGTTGTTAGTGGTGCCAGAAGTTCCACCGGTAGTACTTGTTGACGTGCTGTTTTTTTGAGTTCCTGAGGCGTTTGTTCCATTGCCATCAGCAGGCTTAGTTCCCTGAATAGTCAAGGTACCAATACCAGAAGCATTTGCATCAAATGGCTTAGCGGTACCGTTAACAGTTACAGCGACAGCGCCAGGTGTACCTGCAAGAACGTTCATGGAATCAGTGACAGTATATGTCTGCGACCAAGGACCAGTAATTGCATCAGCCTCAACACTCTTACCGTCAACAGTAATCTCAACCCAACTGGTTTGACCATCTGCAACAGTAACTACAACGGTAGTCTGCTTAGGAGTCTCCTCCTTTTTAGGCTCAGTTGTAGTAGTACTCTTAGAAGTATCCGTAGAATCCTTCTTGGAAGTATCAGTAGAGTTGTCTGATGTAGTGGAATTCTTAGAAGAATCGGTTGTGGAGTTGTTTACGCTTACCGTTCTTGTAGTTGTAGGAGTAGTACGTGCTGTCATACAGGAACGAACACTGAAAAGCAAAACAGCGGTGATGATGACCACTACAAGAGCAAACACGGTAGCAATAGTGCGGCCTGTATCAGAGAAATAGTTCTGAAGCGCACCCATAATGCCTGGTTTCTGAGGAGCTCGACGCTGCTGAGTTGCAGCGCCAGAAGGCTGACGGCGGCGAACGTTAGGTCTATCTACCTGGGCAATATTTCTTGAACCGCGACGACCTGAAATAGTTGACGCACGCTCATAAGGTGCGGTTACATTGTCATAACGAAGATCGTCAGTGTAGTCACTTGGAGCAACAGTTCTTCTGGTTACATCATCTTTATAAGCTGGTACGCTAACGCCTGCAATGCCTACGCGTTTACGTTGAACGCCACCACGGGTACGGCTTGCCATAGTCTTCTGACGAGAAGCTTCTTCAATTCCAGCATTGTAGGCATGACCTGTTGCGTAGCGAGAATACGAGTAGCCGCCAGCATCCTCCTCAGATGCCTGAGCACCCAGAGGCACACCAGTTTGTCTGGAGCGAACACCAGACGTGGTTGCAAAGGCGCCCATATCGCCAGCTGGTCCTCCCGATGTGGGGAGAAGACCGTGGTACTGCACATATGCCTTTGGTCTGCTGCCAGACTCATTAACGACATCATAGCCCGCAATGCCACGACCAGACTGAGTATCGCGGGTACGGCGACGCAACTCATGAGAATAGGTGCCGTTTTCAAACTCGTAGCTCTCCTCCTGGAAGAGGTCTACAATCTCACGCGGATTGAGTCCCAGGTAGCGAGCGTACGAAGAGAGCATGCCCTGAGCATAGCCACTCTGAGGCATATTCTTAAAATCGCCTTCCTCAAAGGCAATAAGTGCCTGCTCTTTAAGGCGAAGGACCTTTGATGCTTGAGTGATAGATAGTCCGAGCTGACGTCGACGTTCTACGAGCATCTCACTAAAACGAGGGCGTGGCATGCTTACTCTACCTCCCTATAGGCAGCGTCTTGAACTTTCAGCTCTTCAAGAGCTTCTTTATCAATGAGTACTTCTCGAGGCTTTGATCCGTTAGCTGGGCCAACGACACCCTTTGCCTCAAGCATATCCATAATTCTACCAGCACGAGCATACCCAACAGAGAGCGCTCTTTGCAAACTAGATGTAGAACCTAGCTGAGAATCCACAATAATACGCGCAGCTTCCCAAATAAGTGGGTCGTCTGCCTGTGCCATACCACCAACTCCGCCAACGCCTTCGGCCTGTGTTGGAGTTGCAACGGTCAAGATATTGTCGTGATATTCGGCCACGCGCTGAGTGCGAATGTACTTAACTGTCTCCTCGATCTCCTCGTCAGAAACCCAACAACCCTGTGCGCGATTAGGCTTCTTACCACGAAGTTTAACCAGCATGTCACCCTTACCCAGCAGCTGCTCAGCGCCCTTTTGGTCCAGAATAATGCGGGAGTTCAAAGAGTTATCAACTGAGAGCGCAACACGGTTATCAATGTTTGCACGAATCAAACCGGTTACAACGTCTGCAGAAGGACGCTGCGTTGCAACAATCAGGTGAATACCTGCAGCACGACCAAGCTGAGCAATACGGACAATGGAAGACTCAACGTCTTTGCCAGCAACCATCATAAGGTCAGCAAGCTCGTCGATGACAATGACAAAGTACGGCATGTGCTTTGGAGGATTCTCCATATCAGCGTACTTATCGCCATCAACATTTCTGTTGTACGTCTTAATGTCACGCACCTTGTAGTGCTCAAATACCTTAAGGCGGCGCTCCATCTCGGTGACGCCCCACTGAAGCGCACTTGCCGCCTGTCTTGGCTCGGTAACAACTGGAACATACAGGTGAGGAAGGCCAGCGTAACCCGTAAACTCAACGCGCTTTGGATCAACCATAATAAGGCGGACCTGCTCAGGAGTTGCGCGCATGAGCATAGACATAACAATGGCGTTGAGCAGGACAGACTTACCAGAACCAGTGGTACCTGCTACCAGCAAGTGAGGAAGACTTGCAAGGTCAACAACAATTGGCTTGCCCTCAGAATCGCGACCAAAGGCGCACTCAAGAGGACCACCCTTTGCAAATGGAAGAACGTCACCTAAGTTGACTGCCTGGGCTTTTTCATTTGGAATCTCAATACCAACCAGAGAAGTTCCAGGAATTGGAGCAAAAATACGAACAGACTTTGCCGCAAGTGAAAGCGCAATATCGTCCTCAAGATTGGTGATCTTGTTGACGCGTTCTCCCTCGCCCATCGAAATCTTAAACGTAGTGACAGAAGGACCCGCAGTCCAACCAACTACCTGGCTAGACAGGCCAAACTCCTCAAGCGTAGCCTGAAGACGCTGAGCAGTAGCTTCAAGCTCATCATCACTTACAGCGGAAGTAGCCGAGTTCTTGTTTGACTTCAGAATGGTAAATGGTGGCAGCTCATACGACTCATCGTTGTCGCCTGGCCTCTTGAGCTGGTCAGGTGTAGCGAGAAAATCGGGTGTAGTTTTAGCTTTACTCTTAGGTTTAGCCTGTTTTGTTGTAGGAGCAACATCAGCTACAGCAACATCGTTTTTCTCGACAACTGCATCATCTGGCTGATCTTTCTTCTTAGAGCGCAGCTTATTCTTAGCTTTATCAATAAGCGTGGTAGGAGCATCCCCCGCATCCTCCATTGCCTCTTCTTCTTCGTAGAGGCGAGCATCGCGCTTAATGACAGAGGTCTTGCGATTACCCAGATAGGTGGTTTCTCCCTCACCAGTCTCGTCAAAGAGAGAAGATTGATTAGTAGCGCCACGCTTTCCCTGCTTCTTTGCAGGCTGAGGAGTACTTGCCGCATAAAGTGCCTCCTCTTTTGCAAGTGCACGCTCTTCCTTGCGATAGCGATAATTTTCACGCGCTTCATCTAAGCGAAAGCCCACGCGCTCAACCATGTCAGAAATAGAGAAGCCGCAGATAACAACACCAGCAATAATAAAGCCAACCAAAAGGACGTTGCCCACTACACGGCCAACAAAACGTAGCAAAACCCATGCAATGCCGCCACCCACATAACCGCCAGCGGCTTCTAAAACCTTTGTGCCCAAAAGCATGTCAGGAGCAGCTTCAGCACCTGGAAAGTTAAGAGAGATAAGCGCAAGAGCCGCAAGCACATCCAGCGTAAGACCAATGGCAATACGCGTAGAAATGCCTTGTTCATCACGCATAAAGAAGGTCATAGCAAAGACGAATACTGCAATGGGAAAAAGCAAGGCTCCTGTGCCAAAGCAGAGTTTGAGTCCATGACCCATCGCGCTGGTAATAACAGCATTAGAAGGAAGAATAATGGACAAAAACATGGCGATAGCGGCCACTGCAAGAACAATACCAATGATGTCATTCTGCAGAGGGCTGAGTCCTGCCTGCTGTGATGAGGCGGAGTTGCGGGAATTTCTTTTTGCTGCGTTTGAAGTGCGTTTAGAGGGCATTCGGCTTATACCTCCATAATGACCGGAATAACCATTGGTCGAGTACGAGTTTTGCTCCAAAGGAAGTTAGAAAGAGCATTGCGTACGCTCTTTCTCATAGCTTCAATATTTGCACCTTCGGACTTTGACGCCTTCTCAATTGAGTTCTTAACAAGATTCTGTGCATCGTTCATAAGTTCATCATCATCAGCAAATGAAACACCGCGGCCAGAAATCTCAACGACACCAGGCTTGAGATTGCGACCAACAAGGGTTACCACTGCAGTAACAATGCCATCCTGAGAAAGACGCTGACGATCGCGCAGAACAACAGGGTTAGCGTCGGTAACAGAGAGACCATCAACGTAAACAACACCAGACTCTACCGTCTGACCACGGGTAACTTTGCCGTTTCTCATCTCAAGTGTGTCGCCGTTATCCAGAATGAAAATACGGTTAGCAGGAACACCCATCTGCTGAGCAAGCTCTGCATGAGCACGCAGGTGAACAGCTTCACCGTGGACTGGCATAAAGTTCTTAGGGCGAGCCATACCAAGCATAAGCTTGAGCTCTTCCTGGCTTCCATGACCAGAAACGTGAACAAGCGCCTTTGATTTGTCGTAAATCTCGCAGCCAATCTTTGAAAGCGAGTTGATGATGGACTGAACGCTTTTCTCGTTACCTGGAACTGGCGTTGCGGAGATGATAACAGTGTCCTGGGGACGAATAGACAGCGACTTGTGCTCTCCGTTTGCCATACGAGCCAGAGCGCTCAAAGGCTCGCCTTGAGAGCCGGTACACAGAACAACAATGCGATCATCTGCAAGTTTGTCAACATCATAGGCATCAATGATGTCTTTATCATCAATGTTGAGATAACCAAGCTCACGCGCAATCTTGGTATTAGTAATCATTGAGCGGCCGGTAACAACCACCTTACGCTTTACCGCAACGGATGCATCGCATACCTGCTGTAGACGGTGAATATGGCTTGAGAACGATGCTACAAAGACACGACCAGTTGCATTTTTGATGATATGGCGAAGCGCTGCACCAACAGAAGCCTCAGATGGGGTCATACCCGGACGGTTTGCGTTAGTTGAGTCAGACAACAGCAGGTCAAGGCCTTCAGAGCCAAACTTGGTAATGGCGGCATAGTTTGGACGTACGCCATCGATTGGAGTCTGATCAAGCTTGAAGTCACCGGAGTGAATAAGGGTGCCTGCAGGAGTCTTCATATGAATACCAAAAGCTGCAGGAATAGAGTGAGTCATCGAGAAGAACGTGATGTCCAAAGCTCCAAGCTGAATCTTAGAACCATCAGTAACCTCACGAAGCTTAGTACCCACAATTTTGTGCTCAGCAAGCTTACCTTCAATAAAGCCAAGCGAGAGCTTACTGGAATAGATTGGCACCTTACGAGTAAGGTCCATAAGCAGGTACGGAAGAGCACCAATGTGGTCTTCATGACCGTGGGTAATCAAAATACCACGGAGCTTATCTTCATTTTCTAGTACATAGGTGTAGTCTGGCAAAACTAGGTCAATACCAGGCTGTTCGTCATCTGGGAACATTAAACCAGCATCAACAAGCACCATATCATTACCGTATTCAAAAACGGTCATGTTCTTGCCAATGCCATCAAGTCCGCCCATAGGAATGACTTTAAGAGCTGGGTCTTTCTTAGGCATTAAAACGCTTTCCTTTCAAATAACTTTCTATAACAGACGCCACCCCAAAGGGCCGTCTACAAGACTTTTTGCAAAATCTACATGTTGTTTAATTATATAAAAAATCAGCACGTATTACGCTATATATTCCCAAAGAATCAAAATCTCAACAGAATAACAAGAGAGCTCCGACATGCATCGAAGCTCTCTTCAATACCTCATGTTTTATAAGACCTCGCGTGGCGAGAAACTCTTTGAGTTTAGGAGCGCCTTATGCGTCGTGGTGACGGCGTGGCTGCCTACGCTCAGCATTGCCATTGTCGTTCTGACGACGTGGACGGCGCTCCTCACGCTCCTTCTTAGGAGCACCCTGTGGAGCCTCAGGTTTATCAAGACGGTCAAGAGAAATCTTGCCCTTCTCGTCTACCTCAAGGACCTGAACCTTAACCTCGTCGCCAACAGCCAGGACATCCTCGATCTTCTCGACACGTCCCTGTGCAACGCGGGAAATGTGAAGCAGGCCGTCCTTGCCAGGAAGAAGCTCAACAAAGGCGCCGAATGGCTGAAGACCAACAACGCGACCAGTGTACTCCTCGCCTACCTCTGGAACCTTGACGATAGCCTTGATGCGCTCTGCAGCAGCCTCGGCAGCACCGTTAGTACCAGCGATAAAGACGGTGCCATCCTCCTGGATGTCAACGGTTGCGCCCGTATCCTCCTGGATACCGCGGATAACCTTGCCACCAGAGCCAATAACGTCGCGAATCTTATCGGTTGGGATAGAAAGCGAGATGATCTGTGGAGCGGTCTCTTTGGTCTCAGTACGAGGTACAGGAATCTGCTCGAGCATCTTGTTCAGAATGAACATACGGCCCTCTTGAGCCTGGAGTAGTGCGCTGCGCAGAATCTCTGGAGTAAGACCCGTTGCCTTGTTGTCCATCTGCATTGCGGTAATACCCTTGGTAGTACCGCAGACCTTGAAGTCCATGTCGCCAAGGAAGTCCTCAAGACCCTGGATATCGGTAAGAACAACAGTCTTGCCATTCTCCTGGATAAGACCCATTGCAACACCAGAAACAGGACGCTTTAGAGGAACGCCTGCATCCATAAGAGAAAGCGTAGAACCGCAGGTAGAAGCCATGGAAGAAGAACCATTGGACTCCATTACCTCAGAGACAACGCGGATGGTATAAGGGAACTCTTCCTCGGAAGGAATGACAGGCAGAAGTGCGCGCTCTGCAAGAGCTCCGTGACCAATCTCACGGCGCTTTGGGCTGCCCATACGGCCAGTCTCACCGGTGCAGAATGGTGGGAAGTTGTAGTGGTGAATGTAGCGCTTGCCATCCATTGGCTCAATGGTGTCAAGACGCTGCCACTCGTTGAGCATGCCAAGCGTACAAATGGAGAGAACCTGAGTCTGACCACGCTGGAAAAGACCAGAACCGTGAACAAGTGGCAGGTAATCAGGCTTGACCATAATTGGACGGATCTCGTCTGCAACACGACCGTCAACGCGCTCGCCGGTCTCAACAACCATGACGCGCATAGCGTGCTTCTCAAGACCCTTGAGCTCAACGGCAATAGCGCGGCTCCAAAGCTCTTGCTCCTCCTCGGTGAACTGAGCCTTAATCTCGTCCATCAGATCAGCAACCTTCTGCATACGGGACTGCTTGTCAGCATCCTTAAGAGCAGCGCTCATCTGGTCATAGTAAGCAAAGATGCGGTCATGGACCTCAGCAATTGGCTCGTCAAGGATGTACTCACGCTTGACGATAGGGCCGTTAACCTCTTCCCACTTAGCAATGAACTTCTTCTGCTCCTCGCAAAATGCTGCAATTGCTTCCTGACCAAATGCCATAGCAGAGAGCATATCCTCTTCGGAAATCTCATCAGCACCAGCCTCAAGCATGGAAATAAAGGTGGAAGAACCGCCAAGCTCAAGGTCAAGGTCAGAGTGATCGCGCTCTTCATAGGTTGGGTTAACCAGGAACTCGCCGGTATCGGCGTTGCGACCAATACGGACGCACGCAAGTGGTCCCTCAAAAGGAACGCCACCAACGGCCAGAGCAGCAGATGCGCCCATGACAGAGATGGTATCAACAGCGTTTACCTGATCAGCAACAAGAGAAGTTGCAACAATCTGAACCTCATTGCGGAAGCCATCTGGGAAGGATGGGCGCAGAGGACGGTCAATCATACGAGCAGTAAGGGTTGCCTTCTCGGATGGACGAGCCTCACGCTTAAGGTATCCACCAGGAACACGACCAACTGCGTACATTTTCTCAATAAAATCAACAGTCAGTGGGAAGAAGTCGTAATCTTTACGCTCCTTGGAAACCACTGCAGTGAGAAGTACGGTGGAATCGCCGCACTTAACGATACAGGCACCTGTTGCCTGCTTTGCGAGCTCACCAGCCTCAAGGGTGTAGTGCTTACCATAGAGGTCAAATTCGTGAGTTACTTTAGTCATTTCTTTCCTCTTCTATCTCCGTTTGCCCCATTGCAAACGGGCCTCAAACATAAAGGGCGCCAGACGGCGCCCTAAAAAGCCAACTTACTGGATGTTGTCGCGGATACCCAGGGAAGCAATAAGAGTACGGTACTCTTCAATGTCGTTCGACTTAATGTAAGAAAGAAGACGACGACGCTTACCAACGAGCATCAGAAGACCACGACGAGTGTGGAAGTCCTTCTGGTGGGACTTCATGTGGTCGGTGAGCTGACGAATACGCTCAGTAAGAAGAGCAACCTGAACCTGTGCGGAACCGGAGTCCTTCTCGTCCTTGCCGTACTGCTTGATGAGCTCAGCCTTACGATCCTTAGTTACTGCCATAATAAACCGCCTTTCGCGTTGAATACTCCTTGTACTGAGAAGGTAGCCGGCAGTGACTAGCCCCTAAGAACAAGGAAATAACCTACAAAAGGATACCAGTTACTGGTGGACTTTGCTAGTAAAAATCCACTTCAACTAGATACTGAGTAGAAATTCAAATGCTTTGAGGCGTGCTTCAAGATGTGTAGCCGCCCAAATATGTGCACTTGAGAGCAAAAAGAGCGCAGTCTCTGGAGCAATCTCAGCAACAACAAGCTGGTCAAAAGTAAGTTTTAGAAGTGACGAGAGCCAAGAGAGCTCAAGCGAATCTACCTCAATGGCACCCTCAATCTCATGTGCACAACTTCCACACAATGCACCGCCAGCAGCTGGCGAGAAGTACGTCAGAGCTTCATCTCCACAGGCAATGCACGATTCCAACTCAGGGCGCCAGCCTTCGTGTGCCAAAACCTTAAATACATAGGCAGCAACTACAAGATCTAAGTGTTTCTCGTCAGCTACTTCTTCACAGGCTCTGAGAGCACGAGAAAGCAATGGATAGAGAAACGCGTCCTCAATGCCATCAATACACGAAAGACGTGCGACTTCACAGATCGCTGACGCAGCCGCTACCTTAGAAAGATCTCCGCGCAGCGATGCGTGCGGCTCAAGCAAGGTTGCCTCGGACAAGATATCAAGCGAGCGGCCTTCTGCCAGAAGCACGTCTAGCTCGCAGAAGAGTTCAACGCGGGCTGCAAATCGGCCGCCTGGCTTTCTAGCACCCTTGGCGACAGCGCGACGCTCTTCTCCTGAATCGGAAAGCATGGTCAAAATGAGGTCTTGCTCAGCGAGTTTTGTTCTATCAAGCACAATTGCTTTAAGACGCGTGCTCTTTCTACCAGGCACAACTAGTCCTCAGTTGAGTAACCTAGGCGCTTAATCTCGTTGGCATCACGTCTCCAGAGAGGCTGAACGCGCACCTGCAGGTCAAGATAAACCTTGCGACCAAACAGTTTCTCCAGGTCTTTTCTAGCCTCAACGCCAACGCGCTTAATCATAGAGCCGCCCTGACCAACTACGATGCCCTTTTGTCCTTCTCGCTCAACCAAAATGGTGGCAGAAATAGATAGGTGGCCATCTGTTGCAACCTCGTAAGAATCGCAAACAACGGCAACAGAATGGGGAACTTCTTGACGAAGATTCAACAAGAGCTTCTCGCGAACAAACTCTGCTACCAGGTCTTCTGGCAATGCGTCAGTCTCCATATCCTCTGGGAACCACATGGGACCCTCAGGAAGATGTTCTGACACAAGAGAGATAAATGCCTGGATATTGAAGTCTTCTGGGGCAGAAACAACAAGCACATCATCAAAGTGCACAAGAGCCTGTGCGGCCTCAAGCTGCTCTGTTACTTGCTCTGGAGTTGCAATGTCAGCCTTGGTAATAACCAGCAGCTTAAAGGCGGCATGCGCCTGCTCAACATGATTGGCAACCCATTCATCTCCACGACCAACAGGCTTAGTAGCGTCAATCAAAAAAGCAATGACATCAGCGTCATTAAGCTCTCCGATTGCTGCCTTGTTGAGCTCTTTTCCAAGAGCGTCTTTGGGCTTGTGGAGGCCTGGGGTATCTACAATGACCAGCTGAGAGTTCTCACCGTTTACCACTGCTCTAAAGCGACGTCGTGTTGTCTGGGCAACAGGGCTTGCGATAGCTACTTTCTGGCCCATGCAAGCGTTTAACAGCGTGGACTTACCAACACTTGGACGACCAACTAAAGCAACAAAGCCGCTCCTAAATGGAGTGGTCTCAGATGTAGTGTTTTCAGAAACTGAATTGGCGGTCATATGTCCTCCAACTTACCAATGAAAAATTGCACGCGAGAAAATCAAAAGTCCTATAAGAGATGCGGTGATGCTGATGCAGCATGAGGCAGCTGCCGCAATATCTTTAGCCTTACCAGCCATGGGGTGAAACTCTGGAGAAACCAGATCTACCACGGTTTCTATTGCTGTATTGAGAAGTTCTGTGGTTAAAACCGCACCAATACAAGCAAGAACAAGTGCCCAGCTCACAGCGTCTAAACCAACAAACAATCCCACAAGCACTGTTACAACAGCAGCAACTGCCATACGACGCAAGTTTGCTTCCTGAGCAAATGCTTGACGAGCGCCCTGTAGTGCAAAGAGAAGGCCGCGCTTAAAGCTTGGATGTCTGCCTTTAGATCCCGGAATCATTACTCGTCAATCCCCTCACGGTGGCGAGTCAATACAACTGGCTCAATAGTCCTATCCGTTGAAAGCAAAGCAACAAGAGCGTCTTCACGAGCTTCCATAATCTCTGCCTCATCATCTTCAATATGGTCATATCCAAGCAGGTGAAGCATGGCATGAACGAGCATAAGCCTAAACTCATCTGCCTCTGTAGTGCCATATTCTTTTGCCTGGCGAGCAATAAAATTGGGAGCCAGAATAATATCTCCCAGCTCACACATCTCACCAGGAGCCAAATCTGGATCATCAGGGCGCTCTACCTCAAGTGAAATAACGTCAGTAGGTGCATTTTTTTCTCGCCACTCAAGGTTTACCTGCTGAATCTCTGCATCGCTAACAATAGAAATGGAGACCGTGCAGGGGCGCTCCACGCCCTCTTCTAAGAGTACTAGATTGCAATCGGCTTCAATCTCTTTCACAGAAATTGGCGACTCGACGCCCTCTTCAATCACAATGTCGTACTCGTTAACCACGTTACTCCCCTAGCTGTTTTTTCTCATACGCAGTGTATGCATCAACTATCTTACCAACCAACGTGTGGCGAACAATATCATTTCTATCTAAATCAACAAAAGCAACGTCTTCAAGGTTTCCAAGCACCTGCCGAGCAACATCCAAACCACTTCTGCCCACAAGGTCTCGCTGTGTTGCATCGCCCGTAATTACAAACTTTGACGAGAAACCCAGGCGAGTCAGAAACATTTTCATCTGCTCAGGGGTGGTATTTTGTGCCTCATCCAAAATGACAAACGCGTCATTCATGGTACGACCACGCATAAATGCAAGCGGAGCAATTTCAACAATTCCCTGTTCAATAAGATTATTTGCGTACTCCATGGAGGTCATATCAAAGAGCGCGTCATAGAGCGGCCTAATATAGGGATCCAGCTTTTCTTGAAGCGTGCCTGGAAGAAAACCAAGAGACTCTCCTGCTTCTACAACAGGTCTTACTAGGACAATTCTGCTGATTTGCTGAGAAGTTAATGCGGCAAGTGCCATAGCAACTGCCAGATAGGTTTTACCAGTACCTGCAGGACCAATACCAAAGGTTATAGAGTTGTTTGCAATTGCCTTGGTATACGCTATTTGACCTTGTGTTTTAGGCTGAATTGCTTTGCCTTTATGAGTTACAAACAGGGTACGTGTTCCCGTTTGCTCTAAGTTGGCATTTCTTTTTGTACTATCAAGCAGCAACTTTACGTCTTCAAGCGTGGGCCTAGATCCCGATTCGACCATTTGAATCAGATGAGAAAAAATGAGCGTTAACTGCTCAATTTCTTGAGAAGTTCCCGACAAAAAGATTGCTTTGCCTCTGACTGAAATAAGAGCCGCACATGACGCTTCAATTTCTCTGAGCAAACTATCAGCTGGACCTGTCAGATACAGAGGATCCACTGAATCAGGAATAGTTAAGCGAATCTGTGTTGGCTCCATGTTCCCCCAATTTATAAACGAGTAGCTTTTAGCGTTCCATTAGGTAAAACTTCATCAAAGCGCATAGCGATAAGTTCATCAAGTTTAATAGTAGGATCAACCTGGACATCAAAAAGACCGCCAGAAATTCCCCTACCAGGATACTGTACCACCACATTATCGCAGGTACCAACAAGCTTCTTAGCAGCATCAAAGCGCATAGCATTACCCAGATCACGCATTTTCTTTGCACGCTCAGCCATCACTTGTGGATCTACCTGATTTGGAGCAGTAGCCGCAGGTGTTCCGGGTCGCTTGGAATACCTAAATACATGCATCTTTGAAAAGCCCATCTGACGACAAAACTCATACGACTCATCAAATTCTTTATCAGTTTCTCCAGGGAAACCAACGATAAGGTCCGTTCCCAAAGCAATGGTTGGCAGTACCGAACGTGCTTCCTCAACAGCCTTGCGATAAAGCTCTGTCCTATACACCCTGCCCATACGAGCAAGCGTAGCGTCACATCCGGACTGAAGGCAGATATGCAAGAAAGGTGCAATTCTTCCATTGGATGCAGCAATTACCTCTACCAAACGAGTATTTACATCTGGTGGCTCAAGAGAAGAAAGTCTCAAGCGACCAACCTCGGTTTTTTCAAGCACATACTCGAGAAGATCAGGAAGACGTAGAATTCTTCCACCTTCATCCTCAAGTTGAGCCTTATAGCTACCAAGGTTGATTCCCGTAAGAACAACCTCTTGAGCTCCTCTGCTCATAGCATCTTTTACCTGCAAAACAACTTCACGAGGATCAAGAGACTTACCTGCACCACGAGCTTTCCACACAATACAGAAGGTGCAACGATTATCGCAACCGTCTTGAATTTTGATGCCAGGACGCGTGCGGCCTGTTGGAGTTGGCTTGGAGATAACAAGTCCGTCGTCGCTCACGGATTCTGGTGCAAAACCTAGCTCTTCAAGAACCCTATCTGCAACTTTGTCCTTCTCGGCTTCTACTACAACGTTAGGAGCAAGCGAGGCAAGTTCATCAGCAAAAAGACTTGCAACACAACCCGTTGCTACTACAAGAGGAGCTCCCGGCATAAGCGCTGCTTTACGCACAGCTTTTCTCGTCTTAGCTTCTGCTTCTGCGGTGACAGCACATGTGTTGATAACAATTGCCTGAGCTTCATCTTCTTCAACAATGCGACATCCCATGCGAAGTAGAGAATCCGCCATTAAATCAAGCTCAACGCGATTTACCCTACATCCAAGATTTATGAGCGCAATACCATGAGCCATTAGCGCCTCTTCTTGGAAGTCTTTTTGGCGTTCTTATTTTTGTGATCTGAAGAATCTCTGCCTTCAGATTGATTGGCGTGTGACTGATCTTTAGTATCTTGAGCACTACTTTGTTTACGCTCATCAATAAGGGAGGCGAGCGTTTCCAGCTGATTTGTAGTCAGCCCAGTTGTAGTCTCAATGTGAACCAGAACGTAAAGGTTTCCACGAGCCTTAGTATGCAAACGAGGCATTCCTTTTCCAGCCACGCTTAGCTGCTGGCCATACTTACAACCTGCAGGTATAGAAATCTCAATAGTTTCATCTTTGATTATGCCGTCAATGGTAACGGTAGTACCAACAATTGCCTCAAGAGAATCTACACTAACTGACGTAAAGAGATCGTCTCCCCTACGCTCAAAGTCTTTATGCTGGGAAACCTCAATAGTTACGATGAGGTCGCCAGAGGTATCACCTCTGACACCTGCTTCACCTTTGCCAGAAATAGAAATCGACTGGCCAGAATGCACGCCTGCAGGAATTTCAACAGAAACACGCTCATGGTCAGGAGTTCTTCCTTGACCACCACAGGTCTCGCAAGCATGTTCAACCTTTTTGCCTGTTCCCTGACACTCTGGACATACGGTCTGAGACTGCATTTGACCAAAAACGGTATTTTGGACCTGAACTACCGTGCCCGTACCGTGACAGCGTGGGCAGTCTTCAATTTTTCCACCTTCACCAAGGCCAGTGCCATTACAGTCATCACAGGTAGAAAGCCTGTTATACGAGATAGTTTTTGTAACACCCGCAGCAGCTTCTTCCAGAGTAATGGAAAGCCTGATACCCATGTCACTGCCACGAGTACGCTGAGCAGCGCCACGACCACCATGGCCGCCGCCAAAGAAGGAGTCAAAGATATCTCCAAAGCCGCCAAAACCACCACCAAAGATATCTGACATATCCACATAGCCGCCACCAAAACCGGATGGACCATTAGGGTCTCCATAACGGTCATAGTTGGAGCGCTTTTGCTCATCTGAAAGCACAGAATAAGCTTCGTTTACCTCTTTAAACTTCTCTTCTGCATGAGGATCATCAGAAACATCAGGGTGCAGCTTTCTTGCCAGCTTTAGAAAAGCTCGCTTGATTGTTTTTTGGTCTGCATCACGAGCAACACCTAAAAGCTCGTAGAAGTCTTTCTTCTCTGCCACGCTTACTAACTCTCCCCTTATAAAACCTTAAACCTAAATTCCCATATAGCCGACATAGCCTAATCCGGCCGTACAAGCATACAAAGTCATAATAATAATTGAATAGAAGGCGCCATTGATAATTCCTGAAACAAAGGCACTTGCAAAGCTTCTCCACCAGCCAGCATTCATCTTGACACCATCTGCAAGAACATTTCTCATGCCAAATATCAAAAGTGGAATCAACACAATGGCAAATAGTGGTGACCTCAAATTAAGCGCCACAAACACAAGAAGCATTGCAGTTATACCTGTGATACGAGCTCCTGCGCGTTGGCGGAACGTCAACTGCTCTGAAGGAACCTTAATATTTACGATAAAATCACCAGTTGCAGAACCATTTGTTCCTGCATTTCCCATTCCAGGTACTCTGATCTGGTCACCATCATGTGAATTAGCTGGTACATCAACCATAATTTCACTTGCAGACAAAACACGTCCAGAACCACCACAAACGTCGCATGGGTCCTGTACAACGTGTCCAGCGCCTTCACACTCTGGACAGTCAACTCTAAACTTGCCTACTCCAAAAATGGAAGAAAGATCAATGTCAATATGGCCCGTTCCGTGGCAGGTAGGACAGGTAGTTGCCTCAGCTTTATGCTGAGATCCCTTGCCAGCGCAAGCATCACAAGTAACAAAGCGCTGATACGTGATGCCTTTCTTAACGCCATTTTTAGCGTCAGTATCGTTCAACGTCATGTCATAGACAATATCTGCACCAGTTTGAGGTTTATACGCACGAGAACGCTTCTTTGAACCAGCGGTCCAATTATTAAAGTTGATATCACCAAACGGGAAGCCTCCCTCAAAAGGAGAACCTCCATAGGCAGATCCGCCAGGATAACCAGAAGGACCATAGCCGCCGCCATAGAAAGAGCCACTTCTCATTGCATCATATCGACGGCGCTTCTCGGCATCTGACAGAACAGCGTACGCCTCAGAAACCTCTTTAAAACGCTCTTCAGCATCGGGCTCTTTATTGATGTCAGGATGAAGCTTACGAGCTTTAGTTTGAAATGCTTTTCTAATTTCTTCAGCTGTCGCGGACTCAGAAACACCAAGGATGGCGTAATAGTCCTTTTCGTTCATAGCAGCCATGAAATCTCTCCGATTCAACCCATATCAAAATCTGCATCATGAGAACGTTTGAAAGTGTACCCACTTGTTTTGAACTTAATGCAGCACAAACGCGTTACAAACGTAAATCCCAAAGACGTCCATAGAGCTCGTTGCCAAGCAGCCAGCCCTTCTCGGTAGGCTTATATGAAGTTCCAATCCTAGAATTTGCCGCATCAACGTGAACTAACAGCCCATCTCGTACGCACGCATCAAACACATCATGTAGACGCGATGCGCCAAATACCTGCTCAGACTCATCTAAAAGCGCAGGCGAAATTGGCTCCATAAGACGAGCGTGCAGCATCAAATCTTCTGCCACAGCTTCTCTTTGAGTCAGAAATTCAACATCAAACTCTGTCGAGAAAAGCGACGCACCTTCAGCAATTTTTCTTGGGGCATCAAGAACCACCAGTCGCGCACGTACGGTATTTTGCGGACGCTTGGGCAAAGAGGTGTTGACCTTGGCAAGTTCATCGTACTCAGCTGCAGTCAACATGCTTGCAGCGCTAGTCCCAAGACCAAGGTACGACTCGCCTGTCCAGTACATCTTATTGTGCTTACAGCTCTTCTGATCGCGAGCATAACTTGCTACCTCGTAGCGTTCAAACCCCGCTGCTTGGAGCGTCTTTGAGGCCGCCTGCATTCGATCTGCCTGCACGTCGTAGGCGTTCCATGGAGTGTCTTTATCCTCGGTTTGCTTAGCCAGCGCCGTGCCATCTTCAATGGTTAACGGATAGACGCTCACATGATTTACGCCAAGCGAAATAAATCTTGAGAGCGAAAACTCCCAAGAACTCTCTGTTTGCTCAGGAATGGCACACATAAGATCAACCGACACATCAAAACCATGCTCTTTTGCAGCAAGTACTCTGTCGTAAGCCAGGTCGGCCGAGTGAATTCTGCCCAGCTTCTTAAGCTCATTATCGTTAAAACTTTGAACTCCCAAAGAAACTCGTGTTACTCCGCCCGTAGTAAGACTGGCGAGAAAATCATCAGATAGTGAGTCTGGATTTGCTTCAATACTGAACTCATCAGGATTTACAATCGCTGAAGTGTGCTGCGCCAAATCCACTGCATCTTGACCAAGCAAGCTTGGCGTTCCACCGCCCATATAAACTGTTTTTGTGGCTGATAACAAACCAAGCTGGGCGGCCTCGTCTAGCTGATGTTTTAGTGCTTTAACGTAATTATTCATGCGACTGTCATCTTGTCTTGTAGACCAAGAAGAGAAATCGCAATAGAAGCATTTTTGAGAACAAAACGGAATATGCAGATAAAGTGCAGAGGTAGCCGTTTGATTGTATTTAGACTGCCAGGAATCCACAACAGACCACTAGCTCATAGATGGATTGTGCTCAGGGGATTCCTGTTCACTTTCAAGTTGTTTAACTGTTTCTTTAATCTCTAAGGCAAGATCAATAAAATCTTGAGCTGTAACACACCTTACTGACTTACCACGCCAATAGGCGGCGTTTGGAATACCCCTAAAATACCATGTAGAAAGACTTCTTGCGCGAGTAATATGAATGTGAGCTGCGTCAAGTAAGCGTACGTGCATCATAAAAGATGCAAGCATCTGATCAAGTGTTGGAACAAGTGGAGCTTGACCCTCAACTAAAGCTTGAGTGTTCTTGAAAATCCAAGGATTACCATAGGTTCCACGAGCAATCATTACAGCAGTCACACCCGTCTCTGTAAGGGCATGGGCTGCTGCTTCAGCAGAGAGCATATCACCAGAGCCTATAACAGGAATTGAAACAGCGTCGCAAACTCTATTAACGGTCTCCCACTCTGCCTGACCTCTATATATCTGGGTTGCAAAGCGACCATGAACGGCAACAGCAGATGCTCCCGCAGCTTCCATAGCACGAGCAAATTCAGGAGCTACTTCCTCATCCTGACGTCTACCTCGTCTAATCTTCACGGTAACAGGCACCGCGACCTCAGAAAGACAAGCTTTAACCAGATCTGCAGCAAGTTCTGGAGTATCCAGAAGGGCTGAACCCTCCCCTTTTTTAACAACCTTGGGAACAGGACAAGCAATATTGATATCGATAAGAGCAAGTTTATTTCCTAGGCGCTCACTAATCTGAGCTGCCGCTTCTTTGAACTGCTCTGGCTTAGAACCAAAGAGCTGAACAGCTATATCCGGCTCGGTAGAAAGTGGTTCTACAAGCTCCCAGGTTTTCTCGCCTCCATAATGAATTCCCGCGACAGAAACCATTTCTGAGTATGCAAGACCTGCTCCGCCCGCTCGAGCCATGGTGCGATACACACCATCGCTGACACCAGCCATGGGTGCCATAAGCACAGGATGAGCGGATAGGCGCTCCTTGAGTGAGGGGCCTGTTGCAAATGGTGCAATACGGGAAGAAAGACCTGCCTCAGGGGCGCAGGTGGCAATAATGGTTTGAAGCGACTCCACCACAAAAACCTTCTACTCGTCATCAACCTTGAGAACAGCCAAGAACGCCTCTTGCGGTACTTCGACTGAACCGATTTGCTTCATGCGCTTCTTACCCTCTTTTTGCTTTTCGAGCAGCTTGCGCTTTCTGGAAATGTCACCGCCGTAGCACTTAGCTAAGACGTCCTTTCTACGCGCTCGAACAGTAGAACGAGAAATAATCTTATTGCCAATAGCACCCTGAATAGGAACCTCAAAGAGCTGCTGAGGAATGATGCCTTTAAGCCTGTCACAAAGGCCACGAGCTAAGTCATACGCTTTGTCTTTGTGAACAATGAATGAAAGTGCATCAACAACGTCTCCGGCAAGCAGAATATCAAGTTTAACTAGATCAGAAGTACGATATGAATCAAACTCATAGTCGAGCGAAGCATATCCCTTAGTCCTACTCTTAAGCTGATCAAAGAAGTCCAAAATAAGTTCAGCCAAAGGGATACTAAAGATCATCTCAACGGATTTATCAGACAGATACACCATATCTTCAGATACACCGCGATGATCAACAACAAGCTGCATAACTGAACCAACAAACTCTGGAGGTACAATAATTTTTGCCTTTAGATACGGCTCATCAATGTGATCAATCTTGGTGACCTCTGGAAGATCTTGTGGACTCGTGATTTCCACTATGGTTCCATCAGTTTTGTAAACGTGATAATCAACAGAGGGACTAGTAGCAATCAAATCCAGGTCAAACTCACGCTCAAGACGTTCTTTGACAACCTCCATGTGGAGAAGACCCAAAAAGCCTACTCTGAAACCAAATCCCAAAGCAACGGACGTCTCTGGCGACCACGTAAGGGAGGGATCATTAACGTGCAGCTTATCGAGGGCATCACGAAGATTCTCGTATTGCTTATTATCAACCGGGAAAAGACCCGTAAATACCATTGGCTTTGCTTCGCGATACCCAGGCAATGGCTCTGTGCAGGGATTTTGCTTATAGGTAAGGGTATCGCCTACGCGAACGGCCTCAGGATCTTTGAGGCCGGTAACAACATAACCAACCTCGCCAACAGAAAGCTGTTCAACAGCCATCTCAAGGGGCCTCTTAGCACCAACCTCTTCAACAAGAAAAGGCATAGATCCCTGCATCATAAGAAGCTGGTCGCCAGCCTTGATTAAACCGTCGAAAACACGCACCGTTGCAACGACGCCTCTGAACTGGTCAAAATACGAGTCAAGAATAAGCGCTTTAAGTGGAGCTGTAGGGTCTCCCTTTGGAGGAGAAACCAAATACACCAGAGCCTCGAGAAGCTCATGGATGCCCTCACCTGTCTTACCAGAGACACAAACAGCATCGTCAGCTGGAATGGCAAGAACGTCCTCAATTTCTGCACGTACCTCTTCAGGTCGAGCAGATGGAAGATCAATCTTGTTGATGGCGGGGACAATATCCAGATTGGCATTCATGGCTAGCATGGCGTTTGAGACGGTCTGTGCCTCAACGCCCTGCGTTGCATCAACAACCAGCACCGCACCCTCACAAGCAGCCAAGGACCTTGAAACCTCGTAAGTAAAGTCAACATGACCTGGAGTGTCAATCAGGTTGAATTGATAGCGTTCTCCATCGTCTGCGTCGTACATAACGCGGACTGCATTGGATTTAATGGTGATTCCACGCTCACGTTCAATGTCCATAGTGTCTAAGAGCTGTGACTCCATATCGCGTTCTTCAACGGTATGAGTAAGCTCCAAAATACGATCACTGATGGTAGATTTACCGTGATCGATGTGCGCAACAATAGAGAAGTTGCGAATATGTGAAGTATCCTGTGTATTCATAAGGAAAATAATAGCGTAAAGTACCCCCTTCGTGCTATACTTCTACAGCTGCCTCAAACGTGTCTCAGCTAAGAGGCCTCACATAGTAAACACCGAAAGGAACCGCACGTGGCTAACATCAAGTCTCAGAAGAAGCGTATTCTCACCGCTGAGAAGGCACGCCAGCGCAACAAGGCTGTCCGCTCCGAGCTTAAGACTGCAATTAAGGCAGTTCGCACTGCTGTTGAGGCAGGCCAGCTTGAGGACGCACAGGCTGCAGCTAACAAAGCATCCCGTCTTCTTGACAAGGCTGCTTCTAAGGGCATCGTACACAAGAATCAGGCTGCTCAGCGTAAGAGCGGCATTCAGAAGCTTGTTAACACCCTTAATAAGTAGTTCTTACTTACTTTTAATTTTTTAAAACGGGCTCTTCGGAGTCCGTTTTTTCTTATCTTCATTCTTTAAATCTACACATTTGAGATGCCGCAGATGGCAAAAACAAGCTTGGTCATAGTGGTTGTCTTATCTTCTCCACTCTTTAGACCTCTCTCCGCCTCTGCACAGATGCTCAAAATGAGTTCAAGTTCACCGTCGCTAAATCGACGTGCCCATTGTGAATAATTTCTAACCTGCCATGCCTGCTTACCTAAAACGGCTGCAATTTGCTGCTCTGTGCCACGCTTTGCCATCGCTCGCGCGCAAATTAAATCTCTAACGCGAGAAACAATTAATGACAAAAGGCCAATGGCCTCGGACTCATCAAGCTGACTATAGAGTTCCATCGCTTTTTTGGCGTTTCTTGCAGAGATGCTGTCGAGAAAATCCCATGGCCTAACCTCAACCACACGTGCAACATGAGTTTCTACAAACTGAATATCGATTGCCCCTGGATGTCCTAAAAGCGATGCTAAGGACTTAATCTGAGAGTCAATCATGGTGGTGTTGTCACCAACACGACTTAAGAGCTCATTTGCTGCATCATAAGGAATTTGCAGGCCATATTTTTGTCCAAGTTTCTGAACGTAGGAAGGTAGTTCTTTTCTTGAAAGCGCTGAGCAATCAATAATTGCTTGTTTGCTCAATGCCTCAACAGCCTTATAAAGCCTTGTGGACTTGGCAAGTGTCTTCGCAGACAGCAAAAGCGTGGTGGTTGGATTAGGGTTCTTCAAATACTCCACAAGAGCTTCTGATACAGGTTTAGGCAATTTACCCGCATCGTCAAGGACAACGATACGCCTAAAATCACCCATGGGAAGCGTCTGCGCAGACGATAATACAGATTCTGAAGTCAATTCAGCAGTTACAAAAATCTCATCAAGATTAAACGTAATAAAGCTCTGGTTTAGACGGCTTTTAAGCTTATTAATAGTCCTTGAGCGCTTAAGCTCATCAGGACCTACAGCCAAATATGCAGCTAGCAACTTAGCCTGCTCCGCCATCTTTTTCCTCCTCTGAATCTGTATCTACTTTAGCATGTTGCACGCTCACTCTTGGCCCATGTTCTCCAGGAAATACCGTGATGTCTCCGTAATCTTTAGTACAGTAAAACTTTGACCCAGCTTCCTCTAAGATATCCACAGCTTCTTGCTTTGGATGTCCATATCGATTATTCCTTCCAGCACTTGCCACCGCTACCTCAGGCCTTAATACTCGAGCTGTTTCTGGATAAAGAGACTTTGCGGCACCGTGATGTCCAACTTTTAAGAAATCTATATCGCCTACATCGCCTGAATCCACCGTCTCTTTTGTCTGATCTCTTTCGGCATCTCCCGTTAAAAGTGTGGTCAATGTATTCTGTCCGTCGTTATATGTCACGTACAGTTCAACAGAAGCATTATTGGCTTCTGTTGCCTTATAACCTCTATGTGGCCACACCACACGAACACGAAATCGTCCAACATCAAATTCATCACCATATAAAACTTCATAGGAGCCGCTGCCGGAAATCCTCTGAATAGCCCTCTGAAGCTCAGGTTTTTCTTGTTTTGTTATTCCTTCTCCAACTAATACCCGGCCTGCTTTTACGGAACCAACCATATATCTCACGCCGCCAGCGTGATCTTCATCAAGATGTGTGAGCAAAATAGCGTCAAGATACGATATATGCTGACGCTCCAGCGCATCATTCACTACATCTCCAACGCTTGTATCCACAAGCAGAGAATGCGCACCGTCACTGAGCAATATGGCATCACCTTGGCCAATATCCATCACACAAATTCTTGTTGGCGAGAAAAACTTCCAGTAGATACTTAAACCCAAAATAAGCATAAACACCATCAAACAAATGCCAGATAAAGCTACTCTTTTTCCTTTTGGCCAAAACATGTAAAGGGCTACCATTGCTGCAAACATAAGCAATGAAACTGTCCACCTCATGTCAGTTAACGACACGCTTGCAAAAGATCTTTCAGACAAAAAAGAAGTAAGAGTCTCTATAAACTGACCAAGAAAATCCACAAGGCAGAAAGCAATATTTTGAGTTGGTTTAAACCAACATAAAGCTATTGCTCCAATTCCAAATAAGCTCAGAAGAGAAAATAAACTTGTAATCAACGCACTTGAAAGAGGAGCAAGTAATGAAAAATGACCAAAGTACATGCAAGAAATTGGAAGACATGAAAGCTGAGCAACGGTTGTGGCACACATGGTGTTTCGTACGTCAGAAAACGGTTTTCTAAGAATCTTCTGTATTTTTCCATATCCAGATATGTGAAAAGCAATTTTTGCATAGTACTGAGCAAGACCGCCGTAGATATTCATGCCAAAAATACACAATAGAGACAGGGTGAATGCAATATTCACGCTTAACTGTGGATCAACACAAAGCATAAGTAATGCGACGATAGAAACTGCTGAGAGCGTATGATTTTTTCTGCCAACACATTGCATAACGTATTTTTGTTCGACTAGAAGTATTGCCCTCATTGCAGACGCAGGTAATCCACAGAAAAGCGCGTAGCTACTGAGTAGAAATAAATTCACTGCTCCTCTCAAAAAAGGTTTTAGCGTTAGCTTTTTAAGAAAAGCATCAATAAAGGTAGAGAGAATTACCATATGACAACTAGATATTGCAATGAGATGCATTAGACCGCAACGCATAAATATTCTAGGAATGTTAAAGCTATACAAGCTAGGCCTATAGGCACAAAGACCGCATGCAACTAACGCTCGGCCAAAGCTCTGTTCTGGTTGGAGTTGAGAAATACAGTTCTCTCTAAATAGAGCAACTTCCCCGACAATTCCCTCTTCATAGGTTTTTGAATTCACCTTGGTTACCTGAATTGTGCCAAGTACTCCCCTCTTAAATTGTTCTTCTGAAAACTCCTTATCTTTATATTGTGTAAACCTACCTTCACAACAAAGATGCGTTTCTCGCAAGAATGGTTCCTTGGCATGTAGCCCCACAGATCCAATGCATCTACCCTGGTACATGACGTTTGCCTGACCAGTCCATGTATGATTTTTATAAACTAAATCTCTTGATACGACTAATTCAAAATCGTGTATAGCGGTTGACTCTAAAAGATCCACCGATGTCATTTGACTGACATATATAAAAGAAGATCTGATTAGGATTATTACAAGTGAAAGTAAAACCACTCCAACAGTCATAAGGCTGGTATGCGCGTACTTTACATACCAAAGTCCTAATGCCGCCGCCATACAGCTTCCTAAAAATTGAAGCAGAATAGTATCAAACGTTGTGTTTCTCGCGATAAAAACTTGCAGCCATAAGCAAACAAATAGCAAGATACAAAGGCTATACGGAATAAAAGGCCTAGTGGGTTGTTCTATCACCTTAGACACGAATATTGTCCTTGAGCTGATCAAACTTTTTCTGGCCAATTCCAGAAACACGCATCAGATCTTCAGTTGTTTTAAAAGGCCCGTTCTTTTGTCTGTCTGCAACAATTCGCTGAGCCAGCCCTTCTCCCACACCTTGAAGCTTAGTTAATTCTTCTACAGTTGCTCGATTAATATCTACAACCGTCTTTTTATCTCTCTTCGTATTTGTTTGCTTATTGCTTGTGGCTTTATTTTGCTCTGGTTGTGGAATCTCTGGTGGCGGCTCTTCTCCCTTTTTAGGAATATATATTTTTTGACCATCTTCAACAGGAGACGCTAGATTAATCCCTTGCCCGTTTGCGTCTTCAGTTAAACCTCCTGCTATTTGAATAGCATCATTCACGCGTGGGTTTGCCATTTGTAGAGCGTAAAGTCCTGGCGACTTAACAGCTCCATCAACATGAACCATCATTTGAGGAGATGCTTCTTTAATCTTATGATTAGCTCCTGGCTGATCTGTAGCATTATCTTCTTGCGTATGTTTCGGATTTTCTGCAACAGTCACTCCTTGCGTAGAGTCTGCTTGATTATGTGACCTATCAAAAGACTCTGATGATCCAGCAGAAATTATTCCAATTAATACAACTACTGACACAATAGCTAGGACAACCACAGCGGCGACCGCTATGAGTTGTTGCTGAGATAGATTAAACCTTCTCATCAATTTATTAATTATTTGAGTGCGGTTATTTGAAATCTGAGCCATACAATCACCTCAGATTTATATTCAACTATTAGGTTAATGAGAAGCACTACTTTTAAAGATTCATCTAATAGCTTTGTCCTAAAACTGCTGGTAATCTGACACAGTTATCAACAATTGCCAGATATGTTGCACAAACTAACAAGAACAGAATTGCTCTAAATAAGATTATCAACCCACTCGCATAAAAAATCCGCCCTTTTACGGGGCGGATTCTAAAAAGCATCTGAGCAAAGCGATTAAAAGTTCTGAGCAGTGAAAATATCCTAGTCAGCAATAAACTCTGCAGGAGCAAGCTCTCTATGACGAACAGCAAGCTTTTTGGGCGGCTTATATGAAGGGCACTGGCTAAAGTCAATGTACTCAATATGCTGCATTAAGTCCTCAATCATGGTCTCATGATCAAATGAATTCCAAGCATCAAGCACTTCATTCATTTTTGCATGTGTTTCAGGACGACGAGGCATAAAGAGTGTGCAGCAATCTGGAGCCGTCTGCGTTGAAATATCAAACGTGTTGATATCTTGAGCGCGACGAATGATTTCCTGCTTATCAGAGCCTATGAGAGGCCTTAAAACAGGAATTGTGACCGCTTCGTTGACAGCCGCAATGTTATCAAGCGTCTGAGAAGCAACCTGTCCAAGAGATTCTCCCGTTACCAGAGCTTTTGCGCCTTCAAGCTCTGCAATCTTTTGTGCAATGATATACATCACACGTCGATACATAATGACACGCAGGCTTTGTGGAACAGCAAGAGAAATCTCACGCTGATGCTCACCAAAAGGTACAACGTACATTCTGCCTATAAGACCCGCAGGCTCAAGTGCTTCGATAATGTCTTGGCACAGATACTCGCTGGTATCAGAAGTCATAGGACGACCAGAGAAGTGAACTGGAATTACCGTTGCACCTCTACGTCCAACCATCCAGGTAGCAACAGGCGAATCTATACCACTTGAAAAAAGCGACACAACCTTACCAGCGGTACCAACAGGAAGACCACCAACACCCTGGATAGAAGCAGCATAGACATACGTATTTCCCTGAACAACATGTACGTATACCGTCATATCAGGATTATGCATCTGAACTTTTTTATCCGGGAAATTCCCGCAAAGAACCTCGCCAACAAGCTGGTTAAGCTCAAGTGAATGCCTGGGATAGACTGTTGAGGATCGACGGGCATGCACTTTAAACGTAGAAAAGTTTCCTGCCTCCCCTAACGCTTTGATGGCAGCGTTGCAAAATTCCTGCTCATCTAAGCCACAGCGATATGCTAGAGAAGCGCGCGCAACACCAGGAACCTGAGCTACCGCATGTTGCAGTTCTTCAGTTGCCTGTTTATCAGTTGTTTCTACAACAAGATAGCCAGAAATGCGAGAAACCCCCGCCACTGGAAAGTGTCGGAGGGCTCGGCGCAAATTTGTTGCTAACTGATTTTCAAAAGTTGATCGGTTCTTACCCTTTAAACCAATTTCGTGGTAGTGAACCAGACATACTCTTTCAGTCATAACTCTTAGTAAACGATGGTATTCTCACCCTTAATTGCCTCATCAAAAGACTCTTTGACAAAACCAAGGGTGCCGTCGTTAATCTCTTTCATAGCAATAGAGACAGAATCCTTACCACTTGCAACAGTGGTAATGTCATCAAAATCCTGAACAGCGGTTACACGCAGGTGCTGACCGTGAAGCATATTGTTAATATCGCAAGCACGCTTAGAAGCAAGAGAGCAAAGCAAGAATGGATTCTGCTCAGTCTTCTCAAGCAGGCTGTCAATCTCAGGCTTAATAACAGACATTAAAGCTGACCTCCGTCTGATTCATAGTCATCAAAAACTTCCTCGAGCTTGCTTAGTGCAGACTCAAGGTTGTCGTTCACAATGCAAACAGTATAGTCGTTTGCATACTCCATTTCACGCGACGCATTAGAAAGTCTCGTAGAAATGGTCTTCTCGTCTTCTGTACCACGTCCTCTAAGACGCTGCTCTAACTCTTCGAATGAAGGTGGCTTGATAAAGACAAGAACGGCGTTGGGATATTGTTTGTGGACCATAAGTCCACCCTGAACGTCAATCTCTAGAACAACAGACTGACCTGCAGAAATTAGGCGATCAACCTCGGATTTGAGCGTGCCATAGCAATGGCCATGAACATGAGCCCACTCAAGGAATTCACCAGCATCAACGCGCTTTTTAAACTCTTCATCGGAGAGAAAATAATACGCAACTCCATCGACTTCTCCTGGTCGCGGAGAGCGTGTAGTAGCCGAAACCGTCAGGCCTAGGTTTGGGCGCTTGTCCCTCAAAAGAGAGACAAGCGTTCCTTTTCCTACACCTGACGGTCCAGATACTACAAAAAGTTTGGCAGAACGAGCCACTACTTGGTCAGTGCCTCGAGGAGCTGCTCACGCTGACGAGCGCCAAGGCCCTTAACGCGGCGAGTTGCGGAAATTCCGAGCTCGTCCATAATCTTTGCTGCCTTTGCCTTGCCGTAGCCAGGAAGGGACTCGATAAGAGCGGAAACCTTCATGCGCTCAGCGATAGGATCGGTAGAATCAAGGACCTCTTTAAGGGAGACCTTACCAGTCTTAACCTTCTCGCGAAGCTCTGCGCGAGCGTGACGAGCCTGAGCTGCCTTCTCAAGTGCTGCCTTGCGCTGCTCATCGGTAAGTGTAGGTAGAGCCATTGTTCCTCCAAACATCGTTTTCGTACGTCATATACGAAACTCAATTTAATGTGCCTTTTGCACTTCAGCAAAATAGTTTGCCACATAACACGTTATTTACAAGGGGGTTTTTTATATTTCCGCATTAAAAACCACCTGTTCATCACAATTCCAAATACTTCCGTTAATTTTTGAGCTCTGAAATTATGTTTTCAAAAGCCTCGACAGGATCATTTGCGCTGGTAATCGGCCTACCAACTACTAATTTGCTTGCTCCTGCCTGAATTGCAGCTGAAGGTGTGGAGATTCTGACCTGATCGCCCTTCTCGGCACCTTCTGGACGTACTCCGGGGGTCACAATGAGCGCATTTGGCCCCAAAAGCTCTCTCATCTCCTGTGCTTCCTGAGGCGAGCAGACAATTCCGTCAGCACCTGCGTTGTAAGAAAGAGAAGCCAAACGAGCAACCTCGTCCTTAATGGAGCTGTCTACACCAATGGAGTGAAGCGCATCCTCATCCATGCTCGTAAGCACTGAAATAGCTACCAACTTGGTACGTCCAGACTCATCAACGCCACGATCTGCTGCTGCCTCTTCTGCACCCTCTCGACCGGCAGAGATCATCTGAGCTGTACCCAGGCCATGGATAGAGAGGATGTCTGCACCGGAAAGAGATGCTGAATGGACAGCTCCTTTAACCTGGAACGGAATGTCATGTACCTTGAGGTCCAGAAACACCTTGAAGCCGCGGGCATGCATCTCGTCAACCATCGAGGGCCCATAGCGGTAAAAGAGCGTCATGCCAACTTTGACCCAGCGTGCATGTCCGGCGAGAAGATCGGTGAGCTCCAGAGCTCTTTCTCTTGTACAATCAAGCGCAACAATGACGGCGTCTCGTGCCTGCTCATCTGTTAGCATTCAACAGCTCCAATCAGTTCGTTAATGTCAGATACGCCCTGGGACTTTGCCCAGTCAGTAAGCTCGTTCAGAATACGTGGTGCACTCATAGGATCGTAAAGGTTTACAGAACCAACCGAGACAGCCGTAGCACCTGCCAGAATAAATTCCGCAGCGTCCTCGCCTGTTTCTACGCCGCCAACGCCGCAGATAGGAATGGAGACCGCCTGAGCACACTCCCAAACCATGCGAACTGCAGCGTTATGGCAGAGAGGACCACTAAGACCGCCAGTTGGCTTAGAGAGCCTGCTCTTTCTTGTGTGGACGTTAATTGACATGCCTGGAATAGAGTTGATGAGCGTAAGACCATCAGCGCCTGCAGCCTCAAAAGCCTTACCAATCTCGGCAACGTTAACAGGGGCCATCTTAACCAAAATAGGTAGCTTTGTCAGAGGACGTACTGCCTTCATAATCTCTGTGGCCTGCTCAGGAGTGCCACCAAGGGGCTTACCGCCCTTCTCGAGATTTGGACAACTCACGTTAAGCTCAATAGCTGAGATGTGCGGATTAAGCTCTTCAACACGCTCGACAACATCAATCATCTCCTGCACGGAGTGTGCTGCCATCTGCATGATGACGCGCGTACCACGGCCTTCAAGATCTATCATGTAGTCATCAGTGTGGGCGATAAAATCGTCCACTCCAGGATTTGCAAGGCCAACGCTGTTCATCATGCCGCCGTTGAGCTCACACATACGAGGAGCTGGGTTTCCTTCCCAGGGAACACGAGCAACACCTTTCATGGTAATGGCACCGAGCAGGGAGACGTCGTAGAAGCCCTCAAACTGCCAACCATAGCCAAAGGTACCCGCAGCAGTGTTGATAGGATTTTTCATCTGGATGCCGCCCAGATTGACGGCCATATTCACCTGATCTACCATGCGATCTCCTTTGCCTCAAAAACAGGCCCAACCATGCAAGCAGACGCATAGCCGCCCTTAGCAAGTGGGACATTGCAGGTGTTGCATGCGCCAAAGGCACAGCTCATCATACGCTCCATAGAAACCTGGCAGGCAACGTTGTTGACGATTGCAAGCTTGGCCACGCTTCTCATCATAGGCTCTGGACCGCAGGTATACACAGCGTCCCAAACACCCTGGCTCAAAGGCTCCTCCAAAGCTGCTGTTACAAAGCCCTTGGTACCCTTAGAACCGTCATCTGTTGTAACGTACACGTTCTGTGCGCCCAAGGCGAGAAGATCCTCTTCTCCAAAGAGTTTCTCGGCAGTTTGTGCGCCAATGACCGCGTCAAACTCAACACCCAGCTCGGTAAGCTTACGAGCTGCCGCGATAATTGGCGTGATACCTACACCACCTGCTACCAGCACACTTCTCTTGCTAGAGGCGTTGAGGCGCCAGGGGCGGCCGCAAGGAGCAGTCATGTCACTGGCGTCACCAGGCTTCATCTGAGAAAGCCTGCGTGTACCCTCGCCTACCGTTGCGTAGATAAGCTCCAGCGTATCGGTTGCTTTATCAGCAAGCGAGAAAGACAGTGGGATGCGCAGAATGTGACGCTTATCGCCTGGAACATTAACGTTTACAAACTGACCAGGCGCTAAAGACTTACAAAGACCTGGTACCTTGAGCTGGGCTCTATACAGATTCTGAGCAACCTGGGTATTACTCAGAACCGTAAAGTCAAATACCTGTACATTTCCACGTAGTGGCATTACTTTTCCCCTCCAGGAACAACTACTTCATTGGCAAGAACACGCTTGCCATCAACAAACACATCAGTTGCAACACCATAGAGCTCAGCACCAATAAAGGCGGAGTTCTTAGACTTGCTCTCAAAATACTCTGGCGTAATCTGAACCTTCTTGTCTGGGTCAAAAAGGGTTAGGTCAGCCTTATAACCTGCGGCAATTTTGACTGGATCCAGACGCAGAATGCGTCGAGGATTAACGGCCATTGCGCGTACTAGACCAGTGAAAGAAAGTTTGTTGGTACGTACCATATTGGTGACCATCAAAGGCAGCGAGGTCTCAAGGCCAATGCAGCCAAAGTAAGAGATTTCCCACTCACAGTCCTTCTCGTGAGCTGCATGAGGAGCATGATCGGTAACAATACAGTCAACTGTCCCGTCTGCGACTGCAGCCTGAAGAGCAAACGCATCCTCAGCAGTTCTGAGCGGTGGATTCATCTTCAGGTTGGTGTTATACGTATCAGTAATATCATCTTCAGACAAGAAGAGGTGGTGAGGGCAAACCTCTGCAGTAACAGGCAAACCCTCCTTCTTAGCTGCACGTACCAGCTCTGCTCCCCTGCCCGTTGAAATGTGGCAGATGTGTAGAGGGCAACCGGTAAGGCGGCATAGATCAATGTCTCTGGAAATCTCCAGTTCCTCACCAAGTGCTGGCCAGCCAAACATGCCAAGGCGCGTGCTTGCGCGACCCTCGTTAACAACACCGCCGGCACTGATGGACTCTATCTCACAGTGAGCAGCAACAACGCGGTCAAACTGGGAGACGTACTCCATTACCGTGCGCATCATACCAGCGCTTTGAACGCCGTGGCCGTCATCAGAGAATGCGGAAGCACCCTCGTCAACCATGTTGCCAATCTCAGCAAGCTCTTGTCCCTTAGAACCCTTGGTCAAAGCACCCATAGGACGAACATGAATCAAACCAACCTCATTGCCGCGGTCAATCTGAAAACGAACAGCAGGACCGTTATCGGTAACAGGATTGGTATTTGGCATAGTAGCAACGTCAGTAAAGCCACCATGAACCGCAGCCCTAGAGCCCGTCTCAATGGTCTCTTTATACTCAAAACCAGGATCTCTAAAGTGGACATGCATATCAACGAGGCCAGGAGTCAATACCTTGCCTTTTGCATCAATAACAGTATCGCCCTCTTGAGGTGCAACGGTTGCCGCAACTTCAGCAATAGTTTCTCCTTCAATACGAACGTCCAGTACTGCGTCAAGATTAAGCTGCGGGTCTACAACACGCGCGCCCTTAAGCAGAAATGCCATCAGAGTCTCCTCCCAGAAGCAAATACATTGCGGCCATGCGCGTCAAAACACCCGCATTGACCTGATCAAGAATACGAGAGCGGGCACAATCAGCCACCTCGCTGTTAATTTCCATACCACGGTTCATAGGACCTGGATGGCAGATGATTGCTTCGGGCTTCATCAGCTTGCTGCGGCGCTCATCTAGTCCCCAAAGCCTGTTGTACTCACGGCGAGAAGGAATAGGAGCTCCTTCCATACGCTCCAGCTGCACGCGAAGCATATACACGACGTCTACATCGCCAATGACTTCATCAAAGTGCGAGGTCTGATAGCATCCAAACCAGCTTGGATCGTCTACGTGGAATGTTGGAGGTCCAACCAGAACAACCTCTGCACCCATAGTCTTGAGTGCTGGCACCAAAGAACCAACAACGCGGCTGTGAGAAAGGTCACCAACAATGGCAACTTTAAGGCCGTCAAGATGACCAAAGTTCTTGCGAATGGTATAAAGATCAAGCATGGCCTGAGTGGGGTGTTGATGCTTGCCGTCACCAGCGTTGATGACAACGGCATCAGTGTGCTCAGTAATCTTCTGCGGTGTACCTGCAAGTTTTGCACGGCAAATAAACATATCAACATTCATAGCGTCGATAGTCTGAATGGTATCTGCCAAAGACTCACCCTTAACCACAGATGAGGTAGAACCTCCCATGTTTAAAGCGTCAGCCGAGAGGCGTTTTTCGGCAAGCTCAAATGATGAGCGAGTCCTGGTAGAAGGCTCTAAGAACAGGTTGACGATAGTGCGGCCACGAAGTGCCGGCACCTTTTTAATGTCTCTGTTATTTACAGCTTCAAACGACTGAGCTGTATCAAGAATCTGCTGGATATCGTCACGCGTCAGGCTGTTTGTATCAATCAAATGTTTAACCGAAAGCATTAGTTTCCTCCCTCAATAAAGGGGTCAGAAAAGTCAGCTTCATACAGCAAGACGCAGTCCTGACCATCAATTTCTTTAATATTTAAGCTGACTACCTGACTCTTTGATGAAGGAACATTTTTTCCCACATAGTCAGGTCTAATAGGAAGCTCGCGATGACCGCGGTCAACAACAACTGCTAGCTGAACGCGCTCAGGACGGCCATAGTCAATGAGGGCATCGAGTGCTGCTCTGATGGTTCTTCCGGTCTGAAGTACATCATCTACCAGCACAACGCTTGTACCTGTAATATCAAAATCGATATTAGTTGCATGAAGCACCGGCGCAGTATTTCTTCTAAAATCATCGCGATAAAAGCTAATATCTAGTGAGCCAACTTTTGGCTTAAATCCGGTAAAGCTCAGAATCTTTTCTGCAAGGCGAGAAGCCAAAACTTCTCCGCGACGAATAATACCTACCAGAGCAACGTTTTCAATTGAATCGTTATTCTCGACAATTTCGTGAGCAATACGCGTAAGAATGCGGTCAAGGGACTGCTCGTCCACTATAAGAGAGTGCGAACCTTCTTGAGTCATAGCGCCTCCAATAAAAAAGATACCTCACCTGACCAGGCACAAGGTATCCAAAAGGCAAAACTATAACTATGAGCCTTACGGGTATCTCGTACCACATTTAAAGACACACATATTGTACTCGTATGTAACCTAACTTTTGGTTAGGAATTTTAATTATCTCTTAAGGTGCTCGTAAGCTTCACAAACTTCGTCTACCGGGCCAAGCATGCGCTGCTTTCCCTTCTCAATCCAAATGGCGCGGTCGCAAATGCGCTGGACCAGGTCAATGGAGTGAGAAACCAGAAGAACGGTAACGTTATTAGAAGCGACCAGCTCTTTGATGCGGTTCTCGCACTTTTGCTGGAAAAGGAAGTCTCCTACCGAAAGCGTCTCGTCAACAATGAGCAGGTCAGGCTCTGTAACGGTAGCAATTGCGAAGGCAATGCGAGCCACCATACCGGACGAGTAATTCTTGAGTGGCATATCCATAAAGCCCTCAAGCTCAGCAAACTCAACAATCTGATTAAAATGCGAGTCAATAAACTCCTTCTTGTAACCAAGAAGAGCGCCGTTAAGGTAGATATTCTCTTTAGCGGTAAGCTCCATGTCAAAGCCAGCACCAAGCTCAATAAGCGGTGCAATAGTACCCTTGACCTCGCAAGTTCCCTTAGAAGGCTCAAGGACGCCCGCAATGATTTTGAGCATGGTAGACTTACCGGAACCGTTGGTACCCACCAAGCCAAAAGCCTCGCCGCGCTTCACTTCAAACGAGATGTCATCAAGGGCTTTGAACTCCTTGAAAGTAACTTCACCGCGTGTAAGCGCAATAAAATACTCTTTCAGCGAGTTAAACTGCTCAGAGGCAATGTTAAAGATCTCTGAAACACCATTAACAGCAACGACGGTTTCTGCATCCTCAGCTGGAAGCGGAGGGCGCATAAAGTCATCATCACCTGCAACTACTACCCAAGCGGTAACTGTCTGAGGGTTGTTGAGGCTATCAAATGCATCAATATAAAGATGATAGCGACCAGGCTCAGTAAACGTAAACGTCCACGAGGTGTCTGTGATTGAGCCACCAAACTGATGCTCTGTTGTATCCCAGAAGCCCTCGTCCCAGCGATCGTACAGACTCCACACATAGTTGAATCGGAAGCCCTCGGGATCTGCACCAATAATTTTAGGAGTAGCAGTTACAGTCTCTCCTGCACGAATCTCATGCGTATCCAGAGAAACCTGAACTGACCAGCCTAATCCTTTATTTGGTGACTCAGACATAAAACTCCTCTAATCAGCTATCGCCTGAACAGTATAGCTGATTATGGCGAGAAACCCGACTTCTTGAATGAGTTACTGCTTCTTTGGGGCGGCTGTGGTAGTACGGACAATCAGCTTTGGAGCAATCCTAATTGCTTCAGGTTCATATCCTGGCTGAGATGCACGAATGGCATGCTCAAGAGCAACGCGGCCGCGCTCAAGCAAGTTAAAGCGTACGGTAGTCAGAGAGAAGTTAGGCAAATAGTCTTCAAGAGAGTCGTCAACGCCCACGATACTGATATCTTCTGGCACGTGAAGGTTTGCCTCTTCAAAAGCAGCGATAATACCAAGAGCCATCTGGTCATTTGCGGCATATACTGCAGTAAAATCACGATTTTCAAGCAGTTTTTTGCCAATTTCATAGCCGCTGTTTGCAGTCCAATCTCCAGCAAATGGCTCAACGATTTCTAGACCGTACTCAGCCATGGTGTCACGCCAGCCCTTCTCGCGAAATTGCGAGTCAATAGAGTAAGAAGGACCTGCTACGAAGCGAATATTGCGATGACCCTGCTCATAGAGGTGATCTATAACAAGCTTTGAGCAGCCGTACTGATCTGAGTCAACGGTTGTACAGTAAGGGTGCTCATGCATGGTAAGAAGCACTGTTCCAAGGCCTGGCTGCGGTACAAATGATTCAAAGTCTGATGCCATAAGGCTCATGCTGATAATCATGCCGTCAACAGGAAGATTAGACATGCGATGAGAAATATCCTGCAGGCAAAGGCCGTCGTCCGAGCCTTTCTCAATCATCGTAATAGCATAGGTGTGCTCACGAGCCGCAGAAACAATACCGTCAAGCGTGGCCAAGTTACCAAATTCACGGATATCATACAAACACAGTCCCACGGATTGATACGAACCAGAACGCAGCGACCTACCCGCAAAGCTTGGCCTAAAGCCCATAGACTCCATTGCGGCCTGAACTTTTTCACGCGTTGCCTTGCTGACATTCTGTGCGCCGTTGGCAACACGAGAAACCGTCTGCTGAGAAACACCTGCTGCTTGAGCAACATCGGCCATTGAAACGGAGCGTTTATTTAAGCTGGAATAATGCGAGCGTGTCACGTACCCCTCCGATTATCTGCTTGTTTGCGTACTCATAGTACCAGCCAACTCTGGAATTTAAGACAAAATTGTATATATAGGTACAAATTAAACGTTCACGGTGCAAAAAGGGCCGTTCGGCGAGTAGGACTTTTGACCTGGGCTCTAACCGTTTGCCCCCGCAAAAATACCACTGACTGAAAACTCAATAATCTGCTGTTGGATTACTATGAGTACGTTAACATAGTATATGTAATGCACTATGAGAGGCACCTCGGAGGTATCCGATGATTGACGTTCGACCTTTTGAAAGCTTTGTTAACTCCCCTGACGCACTTACGTATACCATTCGCGGTGTTCGTTCGGCAGTAAAACTTACTAATTTTGGTGCAACTATTCTTGGCATTGCAGTACCTGACACCTATGGAACTCGTGCAGACGTTGTTTTAGGTTATAGCCTTTTTGATTCGTATTTAGATAACCCTGCTTGTTTTGGTTCTTCTATTGGGCCTTCTGCTAACCGTGCAGATAAAGCAGAAATTCCTCTTAATGGGGTTGTCTATCATCTACCAAAAAATAATGGTCCAGATAATCAAAATAACCTGCACACTGATCTTATCGCTGGTATTCATAAACGCATTTGGCAGACAAAGCTTGATGAAGCTCATAACGCAGTAGTTTTTAGCCTTGATCTTGTTGACGGTGAGTATGGTCTACCAGGTAATCGTCATATCACTGCACGTTATGAACTTGTTGAAGAGTCAACTCAATCAACCGTTAACCTTACCTATGCCTGCACCACTGATGCCCCTACCTTTGTAAACATGACCAATCATGTGTATTTCAACCTGAATGGACATGACTCAGGGGATGTCTGTGGTCACAACCTAACCATTCGTGCAGATTCATATCACCCTTTGAGAGAAGACTCGGTTTCTGCGGGAACTATTGACTCTGTTGCAGGAACTCCTTTTGATTTCCGCACACCAAAGGCAATTGGCAAGGATATTGAAATAGACAACGAGCAGCTCAAAATTGCTCGTGGCTATGACCACTGCTTTGCCATCAACAACTATGCAGATGGACAGCTTCGTCCCGCCCTTCTCGCCACGTCAGAGAGTGGGCGCTCTCTTGAGATTCAAATAACTGCTCCAGGAGCTCACCTTTACACTGGCAACTGGATTGATGAGGCTCGCGCAAAAGATGGAGCAAGTTATAAACCGCTGGCAGGTTTTGCATTTGAGAGTGAGTTTTATCCAGATTGTGCTCATCATGCAGAGTGGCCTCAGCCAGTTTGCACGCCTGATCAGCCATACAGCTCACAGATTGTGTATCGATTCTTTTAAGGTTCACGTAGCTTCACAAGCATCACAAGGAAAGGAACACCATGGCTCATTCGTTTGATAAAAAGACACTTGCACAGCTTAACTGTGCAAAAGACCACTTTGAGCAGATGTTCGGAAAAGCTGATCGTTATCTTGCAGTACATGCTCCTGGTCGTTCTGAGATTGCAGGTAACCATACTGACCACGAGGGCGGTCATGTCATTGCAGGCGCTCTTGATGTTGCTATTAACGCTATTTGTGCTCCTAATAGCCTAGGTGTTATTCGTGTAGCCAGCGTAGGCTATGACCCCTTTGAGGTGGACTTTACAAACCTTGAGCCTTCCGAGAGTGAATACCTTACTACCAAAGCCATTGTTCGCGGTATGGCAGCAAACCTGGTAAAACTTGGTTTTGAGCCATCTGGTTTTGACATGGCAGTAGTGAGTGATGTTCCCGGTGGCGGTGGACTTTCCTCCTCTGCTGCGTTCGAAGCTGCAGCTGGTCGCGCAATGGAAGCGCTTTGGAAAGGCGGCAGTGAGATTTCCGCCGTTGAGCTTGCTCAGATGAGCCAAAACACAGAAAACGTTTACTTTGGCAAGCCTTGTGGTCTTATGGATCAGCTTGCTGTTTGCCTTGGCGGCCTTGCCTTCATGAACTTTGAAGATTCTGCAGAGCCCAAGGCGGAAAAGCTAGACCTTAACTTTGAGGATTACGGCTACGCTCTCTGCCTTGTTGATGTTGGCTGCGACCACGTTGCCTTCACTGATGAATACGCGGCGGTCCCCGTAGAGATGCAGAAAGTTGCAGCAGCTTTTGGTAAGACTCGCCTCTCTGAGGTTCCCGTTGAAGACTTCCAAGCTCGCGTTACTGAATTGCGAGAAGATCTTGGAGATCGCGCACTTCTTCGTGCTATCCACTACTGGTACGAGAATGACCTGGTTGACAAGCGTTGGGCTGATCTCCAGAACTCCGATATTGAGTCCTTTATTGCGCTCACCAATGCTTCTGGTGCAAGCTCTGGCATGTATCTGCAGAATGTTTCTACTTCTGGCTCATATCAGCCAGCTATGCTTGCTCTTGGCTTGGCTGAGAGCATCTTAAAAGGTACTGGCGCCGTTCGCATTCACGGTGGCGGTTTTGGCGGTTCTATCCAGTGCTTTGTTCCTCTCGCCCTTGTCGAGACCTTCATTGCACAGATGAACCAGTGGTTCGGCGAGGGTGCTTGCCGCCACTACGCCATCTCTGACCAGGGAGCTTGTGCACAATGGCTGTAGCAGACAATGAAAGCGCTCTTTGCATTCAGCAGCTTGTTTCATATGCCTGTGAGCGTGGTCTCATTCAAACCGAGGATCTGACCTGGTGTTATAACGCGCTGTTAGACATGCTTTCGTACGAAGGTCCAGCTCCCGTTAAGTCTTGGAACAAGCTTGATTTGACGTCGTTTGATCTTGATCAGACGCTCGCTGAGCTTGCCCGCCTGGCTGTTTCTCACGGTCTTGCCGAGAATACCCAAAGCGGTGAAGACTCATTTGCCATGCGTGTCATGGGTCTTCTGCTGCCAAAGCCTTCCGAGGTGGCGCGCCATTTCAATGAGCTGTATGCTGCCAAGGGTCCTCGTGCCGCAACTGACTGGTTCTACACGCTCTGCTGCGACGCAGGCTATGTCAGAAGAAGCGCCATTGCCAGGAATATCACGTGGACTACCCCAACTACCTGGGGAGACCTGGAGATTACTATCAACCTCTCCAAGCCAGAAAAAGATCCTCGTGAAATTGCCGCAGAAAAAACGGCTCAAAACTCTTCTGGCGAGAAGTACCCCGCATGTCAGCTCTGTCTGGATAATGAGGGTTATTCTGGACGTGGCGCTTCGTCTGGCGCAGGAGCTCATCCTGCTAGGCAGAATCTGCGCATCATCCCCATTGAGCTTAACCGGCACCGTTGGGGATTCCAGTACAGCCCATATGCGTACTTCAACGAGCATTGCATTGCCATGAACTCGGATCACATTCCTATGCACATTGATCACGAGGCGCTTGTCAACCTCTTTGACTTTGTGGACAGGTTCCCCCACTACTTCATTGGTTCAAACGCTGACCTGCCCATTGTGGGCGGATCGATCCTCTCGCACGATCACTACCAGGGTGGACGTTACGAGTTCCCAATGATGCGAGCAAAGGTGGCAGAAGAGTTTGAGCTTGAAAAGTTCCCAAGTGTTTCAGGAGCTGTTCTCAGATGGCCGCTTTCTGTCCTTCGCCTCTCCTCAACCAGTCGAGAAGAAGCGCTCAAGGCCGCGGAGTTTATCATCACCGCATGGCGTGGCTATTCCGACGAGTCTGTCTCTGTCTTCGCGCAAACTGATGGCGAGCCCCACAACACGGTTACCCCTGTTGTTCGCAAGCTTGAAGATGATACCTATGAGGTCTTCCTTGCGCTGCGCTGCAACGTTACCAGCGACAAGCATCCGCTTGGCGTCTTTCATCCACATGCCGAGTACCATCACATTAAGAAAGAGAACATCGGCCTCATTGAGGTTATGGGACTTGCTGTGCTTCCGCCTCGCCTTGTGCCTGAGCTCAACAAAGTTCAGTCGGTCATGGAGCAGTGTCTGGCAAATGACAAGAAAGCCAACGCTGTCTATGGTCAGCTCACCACAGACTCTACCACCATCTCTCATGCCGATTGGGCACGTCAGATTTACGCAAAACTGCTTGAGCAGGGCGACGCTTCTAACAATGGTGGCGCTTTGAGGAAGAACGACACTTCCCTCTCGTCCGAGCAGCTCAAGAAATACACCTACGACGAGGTTGGTATTGTCTTCTCGCACGTACTTGAAGACGCTGGTGTATTCAAGTGGGACGAAGAAGGACGAGCCGCACAGCGTCGCTTCCTCGAGTCTCTGTAGACTTCACGTTCATTAGCTTTGACGTAGTTCTCAAGCTCTAGAGCTAGATATCCCAGACTTTACTTCACGTCTGTACGGAGTCACAGAACTCACAGCTTCTATGCAAGTTGCACATATAATCACCCAACAAGAGGGCCGAGAAGATCGGTCCTCTTGTTTTCCACGAGCTGGAAAGTTCTGCTATCTGGACACAACGACGTTGAGCATTTCGTCATACATGGGGCCTACTTGACTCCTTGACCACAGCAATGTCACATATTCTGTCAAAATGATCTCTGCTTTGTTCCTTGACCACAGCAATGTCACATATTCTGTTAATAGTTAACAGAATATGTGACATTGAGGTGTTTTTTCGCTCTAAAACTGCAGATTATCCGACATAGATGTGTTTTTCTCGCCAGAAATAGCAGAATATCCGACATAGGTGTGGTCACCAAAATCTAAAAGGACATATGTCCAATGCTATTGTGCTCTTGACCTGCGTGATTTCAGATTTACCGTAAATGCACTTTTCCTTAACGTGCAATCCTCAATTTGTGCGCAAAAAGAGGCGTCTACGTGAGTAGACGCCTCGAAACCTGCATGTAGTGTTGCGCTTGCCCGCGCTTGGTGCGCCTGCACTTGCAGCGCTTTTCCGTACGCCGCGTGCTGCCACGGGAACGCTCGGTTTACTTCTTCTGAACGTACTTCAAGCAGTCAAGGGTAACTGCGGTCAGGATAATAACGCCCGAGAAGACAAACTGAAGGTTGGTGTCAATACCAAGAATAGTCAGTGCGTAAGTCAAAGCGGTGAAGATGAGAACACCTACGGTAACGCCTGAAATCTTACCAATACCACCGGTAAATGAGACGCCACCGACAACACAGGCTGCGATTGCATCCATGTCCCAACCCTGACCATATGCAGCTGAGCCAGAGCCGACCATGCGCATGCACTCAAGCCAAGAACCAAATCCGTAGAGAATACCAGCCATGACAAAGGCGCCAACCATAACCCTAAAGACTGAAATACCGGAAACTGCAGCAGCCTCAGGGTTTCCACCTACCGCGTAGAGATTCTTACCAAAGGTAGTCTTGTTCCAGATGAACCAAACAATTGCAATTGCTGCAACGGCCCACAAAATGATAGTTGGGAACTTACCAATACGTGGGATGACCATGTCTGGAATAGAAGGCTCAATAGCACCAAACGAAACACCCTTTGTCGCATAGGTAACAAGACCGAAGATAATCAGCATGTTAGCCATGGTGGAAATGAATGGGTGCATCTTAAATTTAGCGGTGAAGAAGCCTGCGATACTAGTAAAGCAAGTGCACAAGACAATACAAGTAACCAGTGCCAAAACAATTCTCACAGGAATTGGAAGACCAGTAAGATCAAAGGTAATACCAAAGACCTGACCTGTGTTTACGCCCTGGTGCATGATGATGGTTGATGCAGTCATACCCATACCAACCATACGACCAATAGACAAGTCAGTACCGGTAAGCAGAATCAGGCCAGCTACACCAAGTGCCAGGAACATTCGGGGAGCTGCCTGCTGAAGAATGTTAATGACGTTGGAGTATGTCAGAAGCTGTGTGCCCTTGACTGCTGGGGTAATAATACAAAGAGCAATGAATACCATGAGAATAACAATGTACAGACCGTTCTGAAGCAAGAATGAACGGGTGTTAAATGCGTACTTGTAGTTCTCCCACTTCTGAGCCTGAGACTCAAGAAGCGTAAACTTAGACATTCTCAGAAGGTCAATGAGATGATACTCATGGCTGAAAGCGCTGTGAGCGCGATCCTTGATGCGCTGGAGCTCCTTCTGGTAGTTGACCTTAGCGTCAAACTGACGGTTCTTATAGACGTACTTCTCGTCCTTAATTTCCTGAGCATCAGAGGTCTTACGTACAGCCTCTTCGTGCTCCTTTTTAAGGCGCTCAAGAGCAGCAGCGTAATTCTGCTTAGCCTGCTCTTTCTCAAGAGCGCAGCTAGCCTTTACAGGCTCAAGATACTCACTCTTATAGTGCTCCTTGAGGTAAGCCTCTGCCTCTGCAATGAGCTTAGAAACCTGAGCGCTATTCTCGGACTCAACCTTCTTGGCAAGCTCTAGCTCAGCCTTGTAGCCCTCGATAAGCGTGTTGCGCTCTTCAGCAGAGATGGACTTATCGCGCTTTGTGGACTCGATAGCGCTCAGTGTTGAAATTACCTTGTTGGTACCATTTGCGCGAAGCTCATCAATCTGAGCCTGAATGGAACCAATCTTCTGATCAATAGGCTTTAGCAGCTCTTTTTCCTGCTCGGCCGTCAGAACAGATCCACCTGTTTTTGGCATTTGTATCATCCTCTCCTACAGGTACTTTGCGCTGAGGCGCAGGAGTTCTTCTTGATTAGTCTCGTTGGTATTTACAATGCCCGAGAGTCTACCGTTGGACATAACGCCAATACGGTTGGTAATTCCCAGAATCTCTGGCATCTCCGAAGAGACTACGATAATAGTGGTACCGCTCTTAGCCATATCAATAATGAGCTGGTAAATCTCATATTTAGCGCCGACGTCAATACCACGAGTAGGCTCATCCATCAAAAATACCTGAGGATAGCGCTCGAGCCACTTACCAAAAATGACCTTCTGCTGGTTGCCGCCAGAAAGACTTGAAATCAGGTCTGTTGGACCCTGAGCCTTGGTATTCATAACCTTGAGCTCGTTGACAGTAGCCTTGGTCATCTTAGGATCAGAAAGAATTGGACCAGCCTTATACTGGTTCAAGTTTGCAATGGTTGTGTTAAACGTCAGGTCACCCTTAAGGAACAGGCCGTTTGCCTTACGCTCCTCGGTAATCATGGCAAAGCCGTGATCCATTGCTTCTGCAGCTGTCGAGAAGTTCATAAGGTGATCGTTGACGTATACACGACCTGCAGCTCTAGTTCTTACACCAAAGATTGTTTCCAGAAGCTCAGTTCTACCAGCGCCGACAAGACCATACAAGCCAAAAATCTCACCCTTCTTGACGTCAAAGGTGACATCCTGAAGGTATGGCTCATATTTAGTTGAAAGGTGCTGAATAGAAAGATACGTCTTACCAGGTGTATTAGTAACTTCTGGGAAGCGGTTCTCAAGTGAACGGCCAACCATTGCAGAGATGAGCTCATTCATGTTGGTCTCATCGGAGCGCTTGGTCATAACAAGTTTGCCGTCACGAAGAACTGAAATATCGTCACAAATCTCAAAAATCTCATCCATCTTGTGAGAAATGTAAACCAATGAAATTCCTTGCTCTTTGAGCATATGAATCATCTCAAAGAGTTTCTCGACCTCTTGGGTCATAAGTGAAGAAGTAGGCTCATCCAAAACAATAATCTTAGCGTTGTAGGAAATTGCCTTGGCAATCTCGACCATCTGACGCTGAGATACAGACATGTTCTTCATAGGCTGAGTCAGATCAACCGTCATGCCCAGACGTCTAAAGAGCTCGTTTGCTTCTTTCTTCATGCGTCCCTCGTCAACGACACCCATTGCATTAACGGGATAGCGACCAAGGAACAAGTTATCTACAACATTTCTATCCAGGCACTGGTTAAGTTCCTGGTGAACCATTGCAACGCCATTCTCAAGAGCGTCTTTTGGTCCAGAGAAACTGACCTCTTTGCCATCAAGAAATATCTTGCCTTCATCTTTTTGATACGTACCAAACAGGCACTTCATCATGGTAGATTTGCCTGCGCCGTTCTCTCCCATAAGACCCATAACGGTTCCACGGCGTACGTTCATTGAAATGTGATCTAGAACACGGTTACGTCCAAAGGACTTACTCATTCCATCAATAGTTAGAACGATATCGTTTTCTGTATCTGCCATGTAATCACCCCTTATCTCGCTAAGTTTTTGCGCTTATTCGCGAGAACACCGGAGGAGAGTAGGTATCTCCCCTCCGGTATTGTTTCGTGCTATCGACTACTTAATTTACTTAAGCAGCTGGGTATAGGAAGAACCGTTGTCGGTCTTAACCATGTTGAATGCAAATGCATCGTACTCGTCAGGGTTGCCAAGACGGTTGGTAATGTTGGACTCAGTCTGGCCGTCGCCTGCGATGAACTCAACGTTGAGGTTGAGCAGTGGAGCATACTTCTTGAGCAGTGGAACATAGGTTGAGCCAAGGAAGTTATCGCCAGAGTTGTAGGTGTTGAGCCAAACCTTCTTCTCTGGGTGCTTTGCTGCGTCAAGCTGCTTGGAAGCCTCTGGATAGGTAGTAGTTGCATCCAGATTATCCTTGTAGTTCTCAGCGGTAACAGCAAGGTTGAGAGCGTAGTAAGAACGCTGCTCTGCAACATACTTATAGTCCTTGGAGTCAATCTTGTTGCCAGCGTCGTCTGCGGACTCAATGCCGGTGTTGATGTCAGCGCCATCAAGAGCGTTGCGGAGCAGGCGGAGAGTCAGGTAAGCCTGAACATCTGGGTGCTGGGAAATGGTGCCTGCATAGCCGTCAGCAATAGCTGCAACAGCGTCAGAGTTAGCGTCGTAACCAAAGGTTGGAACCTTCTGAGCCTTTGACCATGCGTTGAAGATGGACATGCCCATACCATCGTTGTTGGAAACAACAACATCGATCTGCTCACCGAAGGAGGAAGACCATGCTGCAATTGCGTTACCAGCGGTTGCTGCGTCCCAAGTTGCACCAGCGGTGTTCTTCATCTCCTGAGAAGCAAGCTCACGAATGGTGTAGGTCTTGCCGCCGACCTCAAGCTTACCGTCCTGAACAACAGAAGCGGAGCCGTCGGTGTTGGTGCCTACTGGATCGGAAATAATCTTGCCGTCCTTCTCGATGCCAGTACCAAGTGCCTTACGGACACCACGAGTACGAGCAATAGAGTCGTTGTGACCAATGTCACCAATTGCAAGAACGTAACCAATAATGCCGTCCTTGTTGCGATCAAGCTCAGCTGCGTGGGCCTTTACGTAGTCCAGAACCATCTGGCCCTGAAGCTCTGCACCCTGAACTGCGTCGAAACCGACGTAATAGGTGTCCTTGTTGAAGTTAAGGGTGTTGGTGTCAAGCTCACCAGTGGAGCTGTTGGAAGGCTGGCGGTTAAAGAAGACAACAGGCTTATCCTTGTTCTCTACCTTTGCATCCTTTGCACCTTCCTCTTTTTTCTCGCTAGGTGCGCAAGCTGCAAGAACGCTAGATCCACCAACGCTCAGAACGCCAAGACCACAGAACTTTAGAAAACTGCGACGAGACACATCCATAGTAGTGACCTTTCTCATTTGTTGTACCTTTTGTACAACACTGACCTTAATGAGTACGTTAACAAATCTACTTAACACCACTTATGCGATATCGCTCAACGGTTGTAGAAACACCGTAAGCGTTACATTTTGTACCTTTTGCGGTATCAATTTTGAATTTTCTGAGGATAAAAAATATAAAACAGGACAAATGGCCATAAGATGCTTGAAAAGTTGTGGGCTAAGAACCCTATAACAAAAAAGACCAGGCAATGCCTGGTCTTGAAAGTTCTGGCTCCCCGAGCAGGATTTGAACCTGCGACACGCTGATTAACAGTCAGCTGCGCTACCGCTGCGCCATCGGGGAATAAGTGTGCTTCTCAGCGGTGTTTAAGTATAGAGAGTCATTCAAAACCATGCAAGCATTTTTTGGAAAAATTTTATCCCAAAGATGCCTGTGTGATTGATTGAGAACTTAAAGAGCGTTACTCCTCCATGTAGTCCTTAAGACGACCGGACCTAGAAGGATGGCGAAGCTTAGCTAAGGTCTTAGATTCAATCTGACGAATTCGCTCACGTGTAACACCAAACTCCTTGCCTACCTCTTCAAGAGTGCGAGGGTGTCCGTCCTCAAGACCAAAGCGGAACTTAATAACCTTACGCTCACGGTCAGCAAGACCATCAAGGACCTGCTCAAGCTGCTCACGAAGCATAGAATCAGAAGCCGCATCTGGTGGAGCAACTGCAGAAGAGTCCTCAATAAAGTCTCCAAGCTGAGAATCTTCTTCTTCACCAATTGGTGTCTCAAGAGAAACTGGCTCCTGACTAATTTTCTGGATCTCACGAACGCGATCAGGAGACATGCCCATCTCTGCGCCAATCTCTTCTGGACTTGGATCTCGACCAAGGTCTTGTAGAAGCTGACGCTGAACACGAATGAGCTTATTGATAGTCTCAACCATGTGAACAGGAATACGAATGGTACGTGCCTGATCAGCAATAGCGCGGGTAATTGCCTGGCGAATCCACCAAGTGGCATACGTAGAGAACTTAAAGCCTTTGGTGTAATCGAACTTCTCGACAGCACGAATAAGGCCCAAGTTACCTTCCTGGATAAGATCGAGGAAGAGCATACCACGGCCGACATAGCGCTTTGCAATAGAGACAACAAGACGAAGGTTTGCAGAAATGAGCTGCTGCTTAGCGTCAAGTCCTACAGACTCAATGCGCATCAGACGACGCTGTTCAGCACGATTAAGTTCGATAAGACCGTCCTCAAAATCCTCAAGTTTCTGAGCAGCCGCTGTACCAGCCTCAATCTTCATAGCCAGGTGAACCTCTTCTGATGCAGTCAGAAGGTCAACCTTACCAATCTCTTTAAGGTACATACGAACAGGATCGCCGGTAAGCATAACCGTTGTAGTATCAGAGCGACGAGCTCGTGCGCGAGAAGAACGTTTTGGCTTGGAAACTTTTGCCTTAGAAACAGAGCGCAATGCCTCCTTGACCTCACGCGCCTCATTGGCGGCATCAAAATCTTCATCATCTTCATCATCGAATTCTGATGAATCATCTAGATCTTCGTCGGAAGAAAAATCATCTTCTGCGGCATCATCTTCAATTGCGAAGGAAACGGTTGCTTCTGATGCGGTAGTAATTTCTACACCTTTAACGCGCAGCGAATCATATAAATCTGAAAGCTCATCATCATTGACGTCAACGTCACGAATAGCAATCTGAATATCGTCTTCGCTGATACTACCGTTAGACTTTGAAGAACTCACTAGATCATCAACAATTTTAGCGAGCTCATCTGAGAGTTTAACCTCGTCATTTGCCTTTTTTGCAGCCACAAATATCCTTTCGATAGATTAGCGCAAGTGTTTATACCCAAAAATATCTGTTCGTAATCAAATTACTCATTGTAATTTATAAAAATTGAATGAGTACTTTCTATACAAAATTACTATCTTCTACTGGCCAGAAGTGAGTTTCTTTCCTAACTCAAGTGCGCGAGCTTGAAGTGCTTGTGCAGCAACAAGCTGTTCCTGCGCATGCGCGTCATCAGAAGTCGTGCCCTCATAAGAACTAGAACGCAGCTGAGAGCGAATTTCTCGCAATTTACGCTGTACGGAATAGTAATCAACCGTATCCACAATAAACTCAAGTGAGCGTCGCGTGTCTGAAGCACCCTCAGAAATAACACGACCAGAAGAGAGAATGGCAGCTGCATTTGGCTCAACTGCTACAGCGGCGGCAACCACCTGGGCAGGTGTAGCACCTTCTGGGGTTGCTAACATTGCCCATGCCATGGTCTGATGACGTGCGTCAGCCCATACAAAATCTGCAATCCTATCCTGATACTCACGCACCAGTGAAAGGTTGGTTGCCATGACGCTCAGCAGTTCAAGTTCTGAGTTAATCTGCCTGCGATCTTCTACAGAAAATCCCTGTGCGAATCTTGAGGTATATCCCGCAGCTGATGCACCATACGCCTGATCATCATATGGTGAAACATCGTCGTATGTTGGACCTTCATCATACGTTGGCCTATACGATTGATTCTGTGCGGATTTCTGTGCAAATTTTTGCGCGTGCCTGTGAACTCGACTCTCTGGAGCGTCATCTTGGATGGGAGCAGCCTTGATAGCTCGCTTTACTTCTTCAACATCAATGTGCAAAATGTCAGCAACGCGAAGCGCATACTCGCTGAGCAGCACAGAATTCTTAAGTGGTGCCAGTAAAGATGCAAGGGCGTCAAGTGCCTTTACGCGACCTCCTGGAACGGAGATATCAAATTCTGAAAGTGTGGCATCAAAAACAAAGTCCATGAGTGGACGCGCAGAGTCCAAGATAGGACGAAGCTTTTCTGCACCTGATTCCGCGAGAAACTCCATGGGATCTTGATTATTAGGCAAAACAACACAAAGAAAAGCTGCGGTTGTTTTATCAATATATTTAATAGCTCTTGCAGCTGCGTGTTGTCCCGCAGCATCACCATCAAACATGCAAATAATTTTACGTGCACGCTGGCGATCAATAAGCTTTACGTGGTCAGACGTAAAGGCAGTACCAAGTGCTGCTACGGTATTTGTGAAGCCCGCTTCATGCATGGCAATAACATCAGTATAGCCCTCACAAATAATTGCCTCTGATTGTGCTGTAATGGTTTCCTTTGCAACGTCATAGGCGAAGAGGTGCTTACCTTTATTAAAGACCGTAGTATCTCTTGTGTTGAGATACTTAGGTGCATTTTCTACCTTTTTAGTAAGCCTACCACCAAATGCAATAGTTCTTCCCTGTTCGTCATGAATGGGAAACATCACGCGGTCATAGAACCAGTCACTAATACGTCCATTGCGCTCTACGGCAAGGTTGGCAGCAATCATCTCTTGCGTGGTATAACCACATTTGCGCAGGTGTGTAACGAGCGCACCCCTACCAGGAGCATATCCCAGCTTCCAACGCTTACAAACAGCTGCACCAAACCCACGACCAGAGAGATACGCGCGAGCAGACTCAGGACCTTCTCCCCTTCCGCGCATAAGCATGGAATGGAAGTAATTCTCGGCCTCTGTAAGGCATTCTATCAACCGATTTTTGCGAGGACCCTTAGAAACATGTGCCTCTTCAGAAAGGGTAATTCCTGCTTTGTCTGCAAGGTATCTAATAGCGTCAGGAAACTCGAGGTTTTCTCGCTTCATGACATAGCTAAAGACATCTCCGCCCTCTGAGCACGCACCAAAGCAGTGCCAGAGACCTGTAGAGGGATTTATCTTAAACGAAGGGCTTTTTTCTTGGTGGAAGGGGCAGCATCCCCAATAGTCCTGACCTCGAGGTTTTAGCTCAACTGTTTCTGAAACAAGCGTGACAAAATCAATTGCTTGTCTCACACGCTCTTTATCTTCGTCAGTTATCATCTGCCACCTCCCTGCTATCTAAGTTATATGAAGTCGTACCCAGATTCTGAGCTACCCAGTCTATATTTCCACGAACGGCTTGCTTAAGGTCTTCGAGCGAATCGAATTTTCTAGATTCTCTCAGTCTTTTTACAAACACCGTCTGAATTTGAGCGTCATATAAGTTGCCCGTAAATCCCAGTAAATTAGCTTCTAACAAGGGTTCTGTCTGCGACTCAAATGTAGGAGCTTTTCCCACATTAACAGCTGCAGGCCACGCTGTCGAATCATGTACAACATAACAGGCGTATACGCCGTCTTGAGGGATACAATCACGTACATCAAGCGCTACGTTGGCGGTAGGAAAACCAAAACCGGTTCCCTGACCACGGCCATGCGTAACCATGCCACTGACAAAATGCCAACGACCTAACAGGCTTGCAGCAGTCTCGACACTACCCTGTTCTAGCAAATCTCTAATACGAGTTGCAGAGATTTTCTGCCCACCTGAACAAAAAAGCTCATGAGCATGCACCTCAAAGCCATGCTTTTTCCCAAGGGACATCAACAGCGCTATTCCTTCTGCACCCTGAGCGCCGAGGCTAAAATCGGAGCCTACGTAAACTGATGCAGCAAATACATGCGGAAGCAGCTTGTCTTTCACGTACTGAGTAGCGCTCAAAGCCGCAAACTCGCGGGTAAAGTGATGTACTAAAATGCCATCTACTCCCCATGCAGCAAGCGCGCGGAGCCTATCTTCTCCCGAGAGCAAGCGACGAGGAGATGCGTCAAACAGCACCTCAACAGGGTCAGGAAGAAACGTCACTGCTATAAGAGGCACATTACGAGCTTCTGCATCCTTTTTTGCGCTGGCGAGAAGCCCTTGGTGGCCCTCATGAAGACCGTCAAAGACGCCAAGCACGCACACGCAAGGTCGCTGATAGCAGCTTGAACGCAGCGTATAGAAGTCAGCGTCACCAAGCTCTAAAGGAGCAGGAAGAAGGCTTCCATACATCACCGATTGTGCTATGCGTTCAACCTTATACAACGTACGTCCCTACTTACACAAAATGCCTTGAGAAAAATTTGTTTGGCAGACGAGCGAAGAACCCTGTCTACACCAAATGCCTACCAGGAGGTTATTCCACACCAGACTCACAAGAGAATTGTGAGGCGTATCTGAGAGATCTTCAGGAATACCAAAACGCTTACCAACCTCTACACACTTGTATTCAGCTGGAGTGAGTTTGTGCACTGGATATCCAAGGACCTCTGTTGGATTGAGACTCTTTGCGTTAAGAACCTCAGTTGGGTTTTGCTCCAGTTCCTCCAATGATACGCAGCTACCTAGCGTAATAGGACCAGAAAACGTTCTTCTTAATCCGCTAATATGAGCTTCTGTTCCAAGCTCTTGGCCCAGGTCTCGCGCGATGCTTCTAATATATGTTCCCTTAGAAACGTCAAAGGCAACGGTCCAAATTGGCGCCTCATCAACTGACGGCGCATGGACTGCCAAAAATGTTGCGTCATAGATGTGAACTCTGCGCGCTGCAAGCTCTGGAATTTTGCCTTCACGGACAAGCTGATAGGCGCGTTTTCCTTCAACAGATATTGCAGAAACCGCAGGTGGAAGCTGGTCAATAACACCAATCAACTGACGGCATGCATCTTGAGCAAACTCTGCATTGCGCAGCTCTTCTGGAATAGGTGCAGTGGCTACCACCTGACCATCTGCATCATCGGTTGAGGTGCGGGTACCAAACGAGATGTCGGCCACATATCCCTTGCGGTCCAGCGTCAGGAGGCCCAACAGCTTTGTGGCAAGACCAATGCCCACAACCAGCACGCCGCTGGCGTTTGGATCCAGTGTACCTGCGTGTCCCACGCGTTTCTCGCCAAATGCACGACGAACGCGAGAAACCACATCATGACTGGTGAGGCCAAGTGGCTTGTCAATCGCAATAAGAGCGTTTATTCCGCTAGCTCCTCGCTTCACCTATGACTCCTTGTCAAGCGCGAGAAGATCAATAAGCATAGAAGCTACCTTTGTGAACACATCATCAATGGTACCTTCTGCGGTAAAGCCTGCAGCAGCTGTATGTCCACCACCACCCATTTGACGAGCAACACCAGAAATATCAAGCTCTGATTTTGAGCGCAGGTTACCGCGAACTTTGCCGCCATCAACCTCTTTGAGGAAGAGTGCGATTTCTGTTCCCTCAACACAGCGTACGATATCTACCAGGCCATCCATCTCTGAAAGTGGAACGCTCGAAGCAGCAAGGTCTGCTGTAGTGACATAGCTATACGCAACGCGCCCCTCACCAAAGGTGCGGATGCGTCCCATAACCTTTGCTGCAAGGTGCAAATAAGCCAAACGGTCGCTTTGATATACGTGAAGTGCAATCTGAGAAGGAGAAGCTCCAGACTCTACCAGCAAACCTGCAACCTCAAACGCCTCACCGTCAGCATTTTGATACTGAAAGCGGCCTGTATCAGTTACCAGAGCACACATAAGATTTTGTGCCTCAGCAGGAGTAAGAGGAGCGCCTAGATGACAAGCAAACTCGGTAATGATGACACCAGTTGCTGCGGCGTCTGGGCGCACTAAACCTGCGTTCCAATACACCTCACTATAAGGATGATGATCAAGTACTACCACCATCTTTGAACGGTGCATGAGAGGCTCAGCATCAGCCAAACGACCAGCAGATGAGAGATCTACACAGATAAAGAGATCTGGCGTACCCACATACTTGTTAGCAGGAACAAAGCTATCCGCACCCTCAAGAAACTGATAGATGCGTGGCACTTCCCCATCAGCATCTGCCAAGAGGTTAGTAACGGCCTTCTCTGGCCATCTTCTTTGAATAATAGAAGAGAGCGCCAAACCAGAGCCAATGGCATCGCCATCAGGAGAGGTGTGCGCGCATACGACGATCGACGTGGCCTGCTCTATAAGAGCAATAACCTCGTCAAACTCTGGACGACTGACTTTTGTTTTCAGTAACGCCACGTACTTACGCCTCCTCGTCTGAGCTCTCGTCATCGGAGGCGACAGGATAGCCAAACTCGTCCTTTTCGACACCAAGAGTTGGAGGAACTACCTCAAGCGCCTGAGCAATACGCTCAGCCTCATCGGTAGTGGTATCAATTTTAAAATCAAGCTCAGGAGTGACGCGCCAATTAAGCGCGTGACCCAAAAGCGAGCGAATCCTACCTTTTGCACGCTTAAGAGCTGCAAGGACCTTCTCATAACGATCAGGCTCACAGCTTACATAGGCACGCATAAAGGACTTATCGACCGAGACCTCACAGCTTGTGACAGTCACAAGCTGGAGATCAGGGTCAGAAATTTCAAACAAAAGGATCCAGCTGAGCTTTTCTCGAGCAATCTCATTAGTACGGCGAGAATACTGATTCTGTTTCATGCTGTCCCTTCTTACTCGGTACGAGCCACCTGCTCAATGCGGTAACCCTCAAGTTGGTCGCCAGGTTTGATGTCCTGGAAGTTCTCAAGGCCAATACCACATTCGTAGCCGGACTTAACGCTCTTAACGTCTTCCTTGAAGCGTCTGAGCGAGGCGATCTTTCCGTCGTAGACAACAAAACCGTCGCGGATAAGACGGATCTTATCGTCACGGGAAATTTCACCTTCAGAGATCATACAACCAGCGGCAATACCAACCTTTGGTACCTTGAAGGTATCGCGAACTTCAGCAATACCGGTCTGGACCTCCTGCTCAGTTGGCTTAAGCATACCAATACGAGCAGCATCAATCTCTTCGATTGCCTTGTAGATGACGCTATAGGTTCTAATCTCAACGCCTACGCGCTCTGCAGCAAGCTTAGCCTTTGCATCTGGACGGACGCCAAAGCCAATGATAATTGCGTTGGATGCATCGGCGAGAACAACGTCGGTCTCGGTGATTCCACCAACAGCAGAGTGGATAGTGCTGATACGAACCTCGGACTGATCCATCTTGTCCAGAGAATCCTGGAGTGCCTCGATAGAGCCCTGAACGTCAGCCTTGATGATGAGGTTGAGTTCCTTGACGTCACGGTCAGCCATGGTGTCAAAGAGATTCTCAAGGGTAACGTGCTTGACACGGTTCTGCTCTTCAATACGAGCCTTAAGAGCACGCTGGTCAGCAAGCTCACGAGCGTCACGTTCCTCCTGGAAGACGCGGAACTCATCGCCTGCACCAGGAACGGTCTGCAGGCCAAGGATCTCAACTGCGTCAGAAGGACCAGCAGTCTCAACGTTATTGCCCTTAGGATCGAGCATTGCACGGACGCGGCCAAATGCCATACCAGCAACAAGAGCGTCGCCGATGTGGAGCGTACCGCGCGTAACCAGAACAGTAGCAACAGAGCCGCGACCACGGTCAAGCTTAGCCTCAAGAACGTTACCAGAAGCAAAGGTGTCTGGGTTAGCCTTCAGCTCAAGGACATCTGCCTGAAGAATAATGGTCTCGAGAAGATCATCGATGCCCAAATTCTGCTTAGCAGAGATGTCAACAAACATGTTCTGTCCGCCCCACTCCTCAGGAATTACTCCGTACTCGGTGAGCTCCTGACGGACGCGGGTAGGATCTGCGCCTGGCTTATCAATCTTGTTGACAGCAACTACGATTGGAACACCTGCAGCCTTTGCGTGGTTAATAGACTCAATGGTCTGAGGCATAACGCCGTCGTCTGCAGCAACAATCAAAATGACAATGTCGGTGACCTTTGCACCACGAGCACGCATTGCGGTAAAGGTCTCGTGACCTGGGGTATCAATGAAGGTAATCTCGCGGCCATTAATGGTGACCTGAGAAGCACCGATTGCCTGAGTAATGCCACCAGCCTCTCCAGCTGCAACGCCGGTGTGACGGATTGCGTCCAGAAGTGATGTCTTGCCATGGTCAACGTGACCCATAACGGTAACTACTGGAGGACGTGGCTTCAAATCCTTAGGATCATCGTAGAAGGTGAAGGAGTTCTCCTCCTCCTTGGACATAATCTTAATCTGGCGACCAAGGTCATCTGCAACAATCTCTATGAGCTCATCAGACATGGTCTCTGTAAGCGTCAGAGGATTTCCAAGCAAGAACAGGCGCTTAATGATGTCATTTGCAGGAACACCAAGAAGCTCAGCAAGTTCAGAGACAGTAGAGCCCTGAGGAACCTTTACGGTATCAAGCTGGGAAATATCCTGGTCGTTTGCAAGCGCTTCCTCAATACGCTGCTCCATAGCTGCCTCTGCTGCCTGCTTCTGGCGACGCTCTTTACGCTTTTTACGGCGGCCAGTAGACTCACGACTTGCCTCTTCAATAGCAACGCGAGCCTCATCAAGAACACGGCTCCTGTTGTAAGCTTCAGCCTCACGTGCCATGCGGCTATAACGGTCTTCTCCGTCATCTCCACCGCGACGATTCTTCTTGCGCTTACCGTTTGGACGCTCGTCAGATATGGAAGCGTCATCGCGCTCATTCTTGAAGTTATGACGAGCAGGAGCGCCACTTGCCTCGCTTGCATTAGCGCGAGCGTGGTTTCTTGGTCCCTTCTCGGCCTTCTTTTGAGCAGCGGACTCTGCTGTCTGCTGCTTCAAAACTTCTTCCTGCTGAGCAATCTGATCAAGCAGGTTATTGAAAGAAGGAGCAGCCTTGGGAGCAGTATCCTTTATGCGATTACGCTCAGCCTCTTCAGCCTCACGACGCTTCTTTTCTTCCTCAGCACGGCGTCGCTCCTCTTCTTTCTTACGAGCAGCTTCTTCTTTAGCGCGCTTCTTCTCTTCTTCTGCACGCTCAGCCTCACGCCTTGCCTCTGCGGCAAGTCGCTCAGCCTCTGCTGCCTCTGCAGCAGCCTTTGCCTCCTTGGCAGCAGCCTCTTCTTCAGCAGCCTTTTGAGCTGCGATTTCAGCGGCACGAGCCTCCATAATAGGCTGGAGTTTCTTACGAACAATAGAGATATATGCATCTTCAAGCGTAGAAGAAGCAGACTTTGCAGGAATCTTCATGTCCGCAAGGTGCTCAAGCAATTCCTTGCTCTGCATACCATATTCTTTGGCAAGGTCATGTACACGCATTTTTGCCATATATGAAAACCTTCCGGTTGACGGGGTAGTTACAGGTAGTTGATTAAATCAGAGAGTCTGGATCAGAAGAAATCTCTGCATTCTCCATATCATCATGAATGCCACAGAAGTCAGAGCCAGGTCTTGCCATGTTGCGGCAAGGAGTTCCGTTAGGGCTCACATACTTGCAGCGGTGAGCAATCTCCTCCTCGTCAACAGTCTCTTCAACAACCTCAGGAAGGTTGTTCAGGATGCTTGCGGCAAGGGACTCATTCTTGATGTCAATGTGAAGACCAGTCAAACGAGCGGCAAGACGGGCGTTTTGTCCCTCTTTACCAATAGCCAAAGACAGCTGATCATCAGGAACTATGACAGTTGCGTGACCTGTAGCACCATCAACAATAACGCGAGAAACGCGTGCAGGTGAAAGTGCAGAAGCAACGCAACGAGCTGCATCATCAAACCAAGGCACAACGTCAACGCGCTCACCACGGAGCTCGGAGACTACGGTGCGAACACGGCTACCTTTAGGACCAACGCAAGCTCCAACCGGATCAAGACGCTCATCAACAGAGGAAACCGCAATCTTAGAGCGGACGCCAGCCTCACGAGCAATAGAACGGATGCTTACGACGCCGTCATAGACCTCTGGAACCTCAAGCTCAAAAAGACGACGGATAAGATCTGGATGGGTACGAGAAACAACAATTGGTGGACGCTGACGCTCTCCACGGACAGCTGGTTGTGCTGCATTAGGATCGCGGACATCTACAATAATTGCTTTAATGCGCTGGTTGTGAAGATAGCGCTCGCCTGCTGGACGCTCATCACGCTCATCAGGAAAACGACGCTGGTCAAAGTGTGGAAGCTCTGCCTCAACACCCTCACGAATCTTAATGATAGTGAAGTCAGGAGTAGACTGAAGAACAGTACCAGTGATGATGTCACCAATGCGGCCACGGAACTCATCATAAATCTGAGCACGAGCAGCATTGCGAACCAATGTCTTAATCTCTGCCTTAGCGTGCTGAGCAGCAATACGACTGGTATCTGGAGGAGTTACGTCAACCTCGTCAAACTCGGTGTACTCACCGGTCTCCTCATCTGGCTCACCCTTTGGAACAAGCTCATAGACGTACACGCGACCTGTAGCCCTATCAATAGTGACTCGAGCGCCAAAATCAAGATGGAGGACATCGGCATAGCTTTTTGCCAGAGACTGCTCCAAACGGTCCAGAAGATACAACTCATCGATGTGCTTCTCCTGGCAAAGCAACATCAAAGCTTCCATCATTTCAGATGCCATGAATAATCCTCTCTATCTACTTCTTGGCTGAGGCCGAGAAATCAAAAACTGGTTTAATAACGCACTTCTTTAACTCAGACAAATCAACAGTACAGACCTCATCTTCTGTCTGGATTGAGATAGTTGTACCCTCAATGCCCAAGAGTTTGCCGGTAAATTTACGGCGTCCCTCTGTGGCGGTAGTCTGAAGCTGAATCTCTTCTCCTGCAAAGCGCTCAAAGTCTTTTGCGCGGCGAAGCGGACGAGCCATTCCTGGAGAAGAAACCTCCAAGGTAAATGATGCTGGGAATGGATCAAGCTCATCAATGGTCTCTGAAATCCACGATGTTTCTTGAGCAACCTCATCAAGAGAAATGGTCTCTGCCTTCTCATCATCATGATCAATTCTAACTCTGACCACGGGATTCTTTGAAGAACCGACAATCTCAACATCAACAATATCAATGTGGTGATCGAGCGCAGCCTGCTCCAGTGCAGACAAAATTTTCTGTGTTGCACCTTCGTTTTGCATATGACCTCCTCATCTACATACAGAAAGGAAGCGGGGTCAAAACTCAACCCCACTTCCAACTAATAACAACTACGTTTAGAGATATCTTACGAGATAAAGGGCTTCTCGTCAAGTGTTTTTGCTGTTAGGCAACGATATTCACAAGTCGGCCCTTAACAACAATAACTTTTCTAATCTCTTTACCCTCAAGCTGATCGGCAATTGCCTCAGTTGCGGCTGCAGTGAGCTCTTCCTCAGAAGCATCGGCAGCAACCTCAATGCGAGCGCGGACCTTACCCTTAAGCTGAACAGCAATTTCAACGGTATTGCTCTTTGCCTGCTCTGGGTCAAACTCTGGCCAAGGCTGGTGATAAACAGGAATGTTTTTACCAAGAGCTTCGTGGCTGAGTTCCTCTGCCCAGTGAGGAATGATTGGAGCCAGCATGGCAACAACATCATTTGCAACCTTATAGCAAAGCGCAGCATCTCTGGACTCTGCAGGAACCTCGTTGATGTAGGCACTTGCCGCATTAACCAGCTCCATAACTGCAGAAATTGCCGTATTAAACTGGCCCTTGTCAAACTCAGAGGTACAGCGAATTCCCATGGCGTTGAGTACACGATTGAGCTCAAGTGACTTTGCATCCAAATTAGTGTGGTCGAGCACGGCAGAAGCATCAGCCGTACGTGCAAGCTCCCATACCACACGCCATGCGCGTTTAATGAAGCGATTTGCACCTGCAACGACCTTCTCGTCCCAGTCAAAATCCTTCTCTGGTGGAGCAACAAAGAGAATGGCAAGACGCATGGTATCTGCACCGTAAGGCTCAATGACAGAGCTAGGAGGTACGACGTTACCCTTTGACTTTGACATAGTGTCGCCGTGCTCGTCCTTAACCATACCCTGTGTCATCAGGTTCTTAAATGGCTCGTCAATATCAATCATGCCCAGGTCACGGAGGACCTTAGTAAAGAAGCGAGAATACAAAAGGTGCAGAATTGCGTGTTCAATGCCGCCGATGTAATTGTCTACAGGCATCCAGCGATTTACGGACTCTTTAGAGAAAGGAAGCTCCGTGTTATGTGGGTCACAATAGCGCAGATAATACCAGCTAGAGCAGGTGAAAGTATCCATGGTATCGGTGATGCGTTTTGCGGGCTTACCGCACTGAGGACAGGTGGTTTCGACAAACTCTTTGCATTCAGCAAGAGTATCTCCTGCTGCTAGGTCAAGATTGTCTGGCAGCATAACAGGAAGCTGATCGTAAGGAACAGGGACGTCACCGCAGCAATCGCAATGAATCATAGGAATTGGATTACCCCAATAACGTTGCCTTGAGATGAGCCAGTCACGAAGGCGGAACTGAACAGTTCTTCGTCCAACGTTGTGCTCAGTTAGATAGGCAACAACTGCCTCTTCTGCCTCAGAATGCTTACCACCACGAAGACCGGTGAAAGGACCAGACTGGACAAGAATACCCACGGTATCCATTGGTCCATCCCAGTCAACAGAGGTTACCTTGTACTCGGAAACTCCCTTGAGCTCCTCATAGATATCAGTTCCCTCTTCGCAAATGATAGGAACAATAGGAAGGTCATACTTCTTAGCAAAGTCAAAGTCACGTTTATCGCCTGAAGGAACACCCATAACAGCGCCGGTACCATAGTCGAGAAGGACGTAATCAGCGACCCAAATAGGTACGGTCTGACCGGTAACAGGGTTAATTGCGTAACGGCCTGTGAATACACCGTGTTTCTCGCGGTCTGTACCCTGGCGATCAATGGAAGAAACCTTTACGGCCTCCTCATGAAGAGCGTCAAAGGCAGCCTTGTACTCAGAATCCCCTACCAGCTCAGCAGCAAGCTTGGACTCTGGTGGAAGCAACATGAAGGTGCAGCCATAGATGGTATCTGCACGCGTAGTGAAGACGGTCATCTTAGTATCAGTTGGTGTGACGCCATCAGTGTCTGCCAGGATGAAGTCAATCTCTGCACCCTCGGAGCGGCCAATCCAGTTTGCCTGCATGGCACGAACACGCTCTGGCCAGCCCTCAAGCTGGTCAAGGTCATCAAGAAGCTCCTGAGCGTAATCGGTAATACGCAGATACCACTGAGAGAGCTCACGCTTCTCTGGAACTGCGCCACAGCGCCAGCATTTACCATTAACTACCTGCTCGTTTGCAAGAACAGTTTTATCGTTAGGACACCAGTTAACAGGGCTTGTTGCGCGATATACCAAACCCTTCTCAAGCATCTTAAGAAAGATCCACTGACCCCACTGGTAATACTCAGAGTCACACGTGTTAAACATGCGGTCTTTGTCGTAGGCAAAGCCCATGCGGAACATGGTCTTTACTGCCTGGTCAATATTCTTATGAGTCCAAATAGAAGGCTGGGTATTGTGCTTAATAGCAGCGTTTTCTGCAGGAAGACCAAAAGCATCAAAGCCCATTGGATGTAGAACGTCAAAGCCACGCATACGAGCCTGACGAGCCATGGCATCACCAATGGTGTAGTTACGAGCATGACCCATGTGAAGATCGCCCGAAGGATAAGGGAACATCTCTAGAACGTATTTTTTAGGCCTGGAGCTGTCCTCTTCTGTCTTGTAAAGATTCTGCTCTTCCCAGACACGCTGCCACTTAGTTTCAATAGCTTCAGCGTCGTAGGCAGGAAAATCACCTGTATCGGATACGTTCTGTACTTCCTCGTTTTCCACGAGTTCCCCTTTCTTATAGCGATGCGTCACCAAGCAAAATACTTGGTGACGCCAGTAGTCCATACATCCTGTGGGTTATGAACGGAAATTATAGCTGACCTGCTGGTTTGAATCTTTCAGCAAGACGTCGTGTGCACCACCCTCAACAATTGAAGTTGAAGAGACAAGTGTAATCTTTGCCTTATCGCGAAGCTCAGGAATATCAAGAGCACCACAGTTACACATGGTGGACTTAACCTTAAGGAGCGAAGCCTCAACGCCGTCCTTCAGAGGGCCAGCGTATGGAACATAGGAGTCAACGCCCTCAACAAAGGAAAGACCGCGCTTGTTGCCGCCAAGGTCATAGCGTTGCCAGTTACGAGCACGTGCAGAACCCTCGCCCCAGTATTCCTTCATATAAGAGCCGTTAACAATAACGCGGTCAGAAGGACTCTCATCAAAGCGAGCAAAATAACGACCAAGCATCATAAAGTCGGAGCCCATAGCAAGGGCAAGTGTCATATGGTAGTCGTAGACAATTCCACCATCAGAACAAATTGGAATATAGATGCCAGTCTCCTCAAAGTACTCATCACGAGCGCGAGCAACATCAATAACAGAGGTTGCCTGACCACGACCAATACCCTTCTGCTCGCGAGTGATGCAGATAGAACCGCCACCGATACCAATCTTGATAAAGTCAGCGCCAGCCTCTGCCAAGAAGCGGAAGCCCTCAGCATCTACAACGTTACCTGCGCCAATCTTGACGGAATCACCGTAAGTTGCACGAACCCACTCAAGCGTGCGCTTCTGCCACTCGGAATAACCCTCAGAAGAGTCAATGCATAAGACATCAGCGCCTGCATCAATAAGCAGAGGAACGCGGGTTTCATAGTCACGAGTATTAATACCAGCGCCAACCATATAGCGCTTAGAGTCATCAAGAAGCTCATCTGGAGCCGACTTGTGGGAATCATAATCCTTGCGGAATACAAGGCTGACCAAGTGACCGTTCTTATCGACAATAGGAAGGGTATTGAGCTTATTGTCCCAGATAAGATCATTTGCCACTTTGAGAGAGGTATCCTCAGCTGCGGTAATAAGCTTATCAGCTGGAGTCATAAACTCAGATACCAGCTTAGAGCGATCATCGCGAGAAGGACGATAGTCACGAGAGGTAACAATACCTACGAGCTTACCGCGAGAAGTGCCGTCATCTGTAACAGGCATGGTGGAGTGACCAGTCTTCTCTTTAAGATCAAGCACGTCACCAAGGGTCATCTCTGGAGTGAGCGTAGAGTCGGAGACAACAAAACCAGCTTTGTAACTCTTAACCTCGCGAACCATCTGAGCCTCATCTTCAGCGGACTGAGAGCCATAAATAAAGGCAATGCCACCCTGCTGGGCCAAAGCAATTGCCAAACGAGGACCAGATACTGACTGCATTACTGCAGATACCATAGGAATATTGAGCTCAATAGCGCTTTTCTCGCCACGCTTAAACTTTACCAGAGGAGTCTTCAAAGAAACATTTGCAGGAATGTTCTCAGCTGATGAATAGCCAGGAACCAAAAGGTACTCAGAAAATGTGTGTGATTCGCCTTCGAAGAACTTTGCCATCGTCTTGTGGCTCCCTCCTGACCTACCGGTCATGCTCAACGTGTTTTGGCATTGTACCACCAGTAGAGCTAATTATTTAATTTGAACTCCCACTTGAAGCAATAACATCCTCAAAGTTAACAGCAATGTCATGTTTAGTAGGAACCCACTCAACCTTTTTGAACAAAGCCGCAACGGTAATAGGGATATACGTCATCATAAAAATAGGGAACGTAAAGAGATTGGTAAAAATACGCCACTTCTTCTTTACGTGGAAATGCTTGTACTCCGAGATAGTGGTAATAAGCGCTAAAACAAAGAAAACCGCATACATCGAGAAAACCGTCATAGCCAAAGAGCCAACACTCATAGCAATCTCTGCGTCAGTAGCAACAAAACCGTGGCTCAAATAGCCAACCAACAGGTAAGTACCATTAATAAAGGCTGAAAGCAGCGTCAAAATCATGCCTGGAGCAATAGTCATCAACATATCGTATGAGGCAAATTGACCCTTAAAAATACCCTTAATTAAATCAAAACCATACGAGAAGAACACCTGGTAGAAGCCTTTTGTCCAACGCATACGCTGTGTCCATGACGCCTTAAAAGTCAAAGGCTGCTCATCAAAGAACTCTGCAGGCGCATAACCAATTTGGATGTTATGAGCGCTGCAGAACGTGGAGAACTGAATGTCCTCAGTAAGGGTATGGAAATCCCATCCGTGCATTCCTTTAATGATGCGAGAAGAAACCATCCAGCCGGAACCAGAAACTGCACAGCTGGTGCCCATCATCATACGGGCGTTATTCAAGAACTTTGCCTCACGCATAAACCAGGTAGCATAGGCAGAACTTACCCAGCTAGAATCAAAATTCTTTGAGTTTCTGTAACTGGTGCAGACAAGATATCCTGCGTCAAAAGCCTGGTTCATAATCTTTAAGTAGCTTGGAGAAACCAGGTTATCGGCGTCCATAATAATGAAAGCCTCGTATTTGTCACCGTACTCATTAAGAATACGATCAAAACCGTAATCCATAACCCAGCTCTTACCTTTACGAGCAAGGTCATTTCTCTCCCAAGTAATTGCTCCAGCTTTTCTTGCCTCTTCAGCTGTTTTATCAGTACAAGCATCTGCAACAACAAAAACATCCATCAGCTCTCGAGGGTAATCCTGAGAAAGAATAGACCTGACAAGATTGCCAATAACTGGCTCTTCGTTGTGGGCAGCAATAAAGAAGGCGTAGCGGTGCTGCTTTTTTGCCTCGGGCAGTTTTACCTCACCCTTAACTAAAACGCGAAGGATGTACACAATTTGATAGAAGTATGCAAGTGTAAAGAAAAGCCAGATAATAAAGTTAAAAACAACGATTGGAGTGATACCAAGTCTGTTAAATTGCAATGGCATATATCCCTACGCTCCAAACTCAAGGCGAATATGTTTTATCAGCCAAAATCTCTCGATAAACAATTACCTTACAATTTTAGCGTAATGGAAGGGTCAAAGCGCCCATGCCTTTGAATCTATTTTTCTCCCACATCAACGCACATGCAATTGGCCATCTTGGATATCGAGAAGAACGTCTGCTTCTTGATCTAGTTCATCGGAGTGCATAATCACCACGACAGTCCGACCACCTTTGAGGTTGGCGAGATATCTACAAAGCCTCTGAGCTGTTGGCGCATCTAAATTCTGTAGAGGTTCATCCAAAACAAGTGCCCCTTGTTTTCTGGATAGAGCTCTCAACAGGCCAATTTTTTGTCGCTCACCCAAAGAAACGGACTCCTCTTTTCCGTCAAAAGCATGCGTCTCAAGAGAGGAAAAATCGAGCAAGTTGTAAACCGTACGATCAATCTTTTCTCCAAACATATTGTCAGCAAGACTTCCTTCTACAAGAGGTACCGGACGAGCAAAACGAGAACAGTCTTTAAGATCATCCGAAAGCTCTATATCACCACTGAATAGCGATGGATCAGAGCAGCCTGCCAAAAGATCTACGAAAGAAGACTTGCCTGAACCATTGGAACCTCTTACCACCACGAGAGATCTTTGTGGAATGATGAGGGCTTGTGTATGGAAAAGTTCTGGTCCCTCAAGAGTAGCTAAAAGAGTTCCCTCTCCTATCTTTACAGCTGGTTTAAGTGAAGAGTTCCAAAGCTTCTCATAACCTGAAGGCTCTTGGGATTCTTTGAAAGTATTTTGTAGGCGCTCAAGATGAACTTTATTTGCTTTTACAAACATGATTGACTGAAAAAGTTCCGCTAAAGGATTCTGAATCAATGCGCAAAGTTGATATGAGATAAAAATATCTCCTACAGACGCAGCGTGAATCTGATACATTTCAATGGTTAGGGCAAGCATAATAATCTGCAGTAGAGAGCACATACTGCTTGGAATCTTCCCATTCAATCCCTCATTAAACCGATATCTTTTTATGGAATCCAAGTACTTTGAACTGATGTCATGATATCTCCCTTTATAAAAGACGTCAGCTCGAGCAATATTGATAGCTCTTTTATTTTCTACGATGCGTTTTGATTCGTTTAAATATCTATCTTGAGCTGGAATAATATTTCGCTGTAAATCAGCAATCCGCTTGGCTGGAGCCCTTGTCACAAGAAATAAGATAGGAATATAGGTAAGCACTACGATGAAATATACATAATTGGTAATAAGAAGCGCTAATAAAATCACTACGATACATCCAGCAGAACTCAAAATAGTAATATTTACAGCACTATACACAGATCCATACATGTTCGCAGAACTGCTTAAGAGATTCATGTAGTAGCCTTTTTCATGTTTTTTGTAGACACGGGACGGCATCTCAATAACCCTTTGTATAACCTGCATAGTACAACTCATTCTTTGGATAATCGCCGCACGCACAGGCAACCATCCTTTAAAGGAAAGAACAAGGACTGCTGATACGAGAGAAAGAAATAGTACCCCCACAAAAGCAATCGTTTTACCAGTCATCCGAGAGCCTTGAGAAACAGCGCTCACTAATGAGCCTAAGGCCAAGCTCGTAGCTACAGAAAGGGCAGTTGACAATACTGATCCTAAAATTAAAAAGATATTTTCCTTTGTAATAAAAAATAAAGGCACTTTAAACTTATATTTGGTCTGTGTATTCACCATTGTCTCCTCTCCCACATCAACGCACATGCAATTGGCCATCTTGGATATCGAGAAGAACGTCTGCTTCTTGATCTAGTTCATCGGAGTGCATAATCACCACGACAGTCCGACCACCTTTGAGGTTGGCGAGATATCTACAAAGCCTCTGAGCTGTTGGCGCATCTAAATTCTGTAGAGGTTCATCCAAAACAAGTGCCCCTTGTTTTCTGGATAGAGCTCTCAACAGGCCAATTTTTTGTCGCTCACCCAAAGAAACGGACTCCTCTTTTCCGTCAAAAGCATGCGTCTCAAGAGAGGAAAAATCGAGCAAGTTGTAAACCGTACGATCAATCTTTTCTCCAAACATATTGTCAGCAAGACTTCCTTCTACAAGAGGTACCGGACGAGCAAAACGAGAACAGTCTTTAAGATCATCCGAAAGCTCTATATCACCACTGAATAGCGATGGATCAGAGCAGCCTGCCAAAAGATCTACGAAAGAAGACTTGCCTGAACCATTGGAACCTCTTATCACCACGAGAGATCCTTGTGGAATGCTGAGGACTTGTGTATGGAAAAGTTCTGGTCCTTCTGGAGTAGCTAAAAGAGTTCCCTCTCCTATCTTTACAGCTGGTTTAAGTGAAGAATTCCAAAGCTTCTCATAACCTGAAGGCTCTTGGGATTCTTTCTCGTGCTCAAGATAAACATCAATATCCGCTTTTGCAGCAAGATATGAGCTTTTAACAGAACAAAACGTATCAAGCGGTTCGCTCAATACTGACAAAATCAGATAGGCGGCTAAAATCTCTCCAACACTCATTTGACCTATAGAAAGCAGCATAACACCTGTAATTATGGCTACGACTTGCGTGAAATTTGAAAGCGCTGATGGAAGGTTCTTTGATAAAGTACTGAAAAAACTGCTTCTTTTTACATAGAGGAAATACTCCTCATTAACTTCCTCGTAAGCATTTTCAAAATAGTTCTCTGCTCGCAGCACATTAATCGAGAGCTTTTCCTCAATTATGCGCCTACCGATATCCAGCCAGCCTTCTCGTTTTTTCATTGACTCGGTCAAAATCTCATTTGTTTTCTTGCTCGGATAATCAACAATCATCAAGTAAAAAGGGATATAAAGTAAGACAAGCAAACCAATCCATGGATTTACCGTAAACGCCACAATTGCCAAAACAATAACTGCTAAAAGACCACCTAAAAATTCAACACTTACTGCAATTTGAACACCACTGAAGACAAAGGCTGCCATAGTGACTACATTAAGATAGTGTCCAGTTTTATTTTTTGGAAAAACACGAAGAGACATCTTTAAGAATTCCGATATCGCTACCTCGGAACTAGCAACCGCAGCTTCTAAATTGAGCTTTTGTGGAATCCAAACAGTGAGAAAAAAGCTTAAGCAAAGCGTTACAAGCAAAAGGAGCAACAACAGCCCTAGCTTTTGCCAAACACCGTCAACAGCTTGCACATTAAGCATACTATCAATTAAATCGCCTGTGAAAATACCCAGCATTGCAACAGCAATATATCCAATTGCCAAACCAAGGGCAGATAGAAGCATATGTTTTCGTATAACAAATAAGTGAGAGAGACGTTTATTCATACTCATCATCCCAAAAACAAAATAGCAATTACCTGCACTTGTAGAATAAGCACTTGATAGATTCTTTAAGGTTAAAGAAGGGTTTCTCGTATAAAATTGCGTTATCACCCTATAATTTGACGCAGGAAAATACCGTTGAAAGGCTGATTATGAGCGAAAAGCGACTAACTCAAGCACTTCAAAATATACTTTCCAATGGAAAGTCTCTTGCTCAAGGTGGTGCTTCAAATGTCATTTTGAGTGCACACTACGAAACAGAAGAATCTGCTAACCCTCATATCAGAGGATTTTTTACACTCACTTCTGCTTTTGATTTAACAAATTTAGGCCAATTTTCTACAAAACCTTATGGAGACGACATTGTGAGTCTCTCAATACTTGCTCGTAAAAACTATTTTGGAAGTTTTCTTTTCTTTCTAATGCCTTCATCAGAAGATTTCTTTACTTTTACTACAAACCTTATATCAAATAAAAATACACTGCCACAAAATGTTCATCCAGCTGATATTGAACGAATTTATACACTTTATACTCAGATAATCATTGCCTATTCCGAGAGAAAACCAAATTGGGAAGCTATTGTTACTTCCTTACTTATAGCGCTTATTACCTGCCTTTCTCCTGATGCTCACTATACGTTCACTCCAGGTAACACTAATGAGACGGTTGCTCTTATCCTTAATGAAATTACTGCTCATTCAGAAAGTATTACACTTGCTAAACTTTCAGAAAAATACTCATATACACCAACTTATCTCTCTGAACTTCTCAGACAAAAATGTGGCAAAACTTTTTCTGAACTTGTATTAGAACAAAGAATGGAACGAGCAAAAACGCTGTTAATTCATACCAAATTGCCTGTCTCTACTATTTCTTCAATGATTGGCTATGGTGGAACAACAGAGTTTTATAGGAAATTTAAAGACTACTTTTCTCTTACACCACGTGAAATGAGAAGCGGAACTTTTTAGTCATATTACAACTGTGGGCAGATATCTTCTCCTACAGAAGTCCTTCCCATAGACATAGTGCTCTGAGAGAGTAGAGCTTCTTGCAGGTCTTTTGGTAGTGTATCTGCTACCACGATATTCTCGCCCGTAAAAGGGTGTTCAAACTGAACATGCCAGGAGTGTAAAAACTGTCTGTTAAGTCCAAGGTTAAGGCTTGTATCTTTTTTACCGTAGAGCTGATCGCCGACAACAGGATGACCAATATGGCGCATGTGAACTCTAATCTGGTGTGTGCGACCTGTATAGAGATGGCACTCAAGAAGCGAGTAACCCTCGCCTTTTCTGCCCGCTTCAAAGCGCTCAAGCGTTCTAAAGGTGGTAATGGCCTCTCGTGCGCCAGGCGCGTCTGATACGGTCATTTTGAGACGGTCTCGCGTTGAGCGAGCAATGCCCGTTTCAATGGTGCCAGAATCATGGGCAACATAGCCTTGCACCAGCACAATGTAGCGTCGGTCAAGCACGCGCAGCCTAATGAGGTCTTGAAGAGCCTTTTGAGCCTCGTCTGACTTTGCTGCCAGCATAAGACCAGACGTATCCATATCAAGACGATGCACAATACCAGGACGTTCTTCTCCCTGAAGCATTCCTAAGTGCTCGTAGCCACAGTGTGCTACCAGCGCATTTGCTAGAGTGTCATCAACATGGCCAGGCGATGGGTGGCAGACAAGACCAATCTGCTTCGAGAGCACTATAAGGTACTGGTCCTCAAAGCGAATATCAAGGGGAATGTCTGGGTTTGGACGTAAAAGTCCCGTTTGAGGCTGTGCGTCTGGAAGAGACACTAAGAGTCTATCGCCCAACATAAGTTTTTCTGACTTGGAGGTAGCCAGCGTAGCGTTGATGGTTACTCTTCCCTCTTCTACCAGCTTTGCGCAGGCACTTCTTGAGGGAAGTGTATCTTGGGCAGAAAGGAACGCATCTAATCTGACGCCGTCCCCTTCTGGTCCAACTAGTATGTCAACAATACGCTCATTCATTGCCACTACCCTGCTGTTGCTTTTTGTCCCAGATTATCCAGTACACAAAAGCAATAAGGATGCCACAAGTTACAAAGATATCCGCCACATTAAACACGGCAAAATTAACAAACGTTGTAGCAAAGAAATCAGTAACTTGACCATACAAAACACGGTCAATAGCGTTACCAATTCCGCCTCCTGCAACGCCTCCCAAAAGCGCAATAAGAGGCAACGGGAGGTTTTTCTCGCGAACTACAAAGCTCACCAGAGCGGCGATAACCACGACAGTGAGAGCCACAAAAAAGAGGGCATTTCCAGAGCCTACAGAAAACGCTGCACCGGTGTTACTTACGTGGAAGAGCTCCATAATACCTGGGATAAAAGGTACTGCGGTTCCCTCTGGAATTGAGGTTCGTACCCAGAGCTTTGTTACCTGGTCAAGCACACAGGCAACAGCGCCCGCCCCGCAGAGAACTGCAAGGCGGGTCACTAGTGTGTGAGTTGTATGTTGCTGCTGGTCAGTGTTCATTTACGCAACAACGTCGTGGCAGCGGTGGCAAAGGTGATCCTCACCAAGCTCGCGATAGTTCCAGCAACGGTCGCAGCGCTCGCCGTTTGCAGGATAGACGCTTACGCTCAGCTCAGAACCTTCGGAGACGGTAACCTCAGAGCAGACAAATGCCTCAGCAAAGTCAAGGCCAGCATGAGAAATGGATGCAGCCTGCTCAGCGGTAAGGGTAACCTCCGCACGAGTAGCCTGCGTGGTCTTCTCGGTAACAACACCTGCCTCAAGAGCGGTCTCGTATGCCTTAGTGTATGCGGCGCGAGCATCAACCAGTACCTGATATGCAGGAAGCAGTGCGGTGTACTCGTCAGTGCTCATAGGAGCCTTATACCAGTCGAGAAGAGCTGCGTACTTCTGACCGTCACGCATAGACTCTGGCAGGAACTGCATAGCCTCGTCGGTGGTGTAAACCAGAATTGGCTGCAGGTCATGAACAAGCATGGAGAGAATCTCTTCCCAAACAGTCTGAGCGCTTCTGCGTGTTGCAGAATCTGCAGCATCGCAGTACATACGGTCCTTAGTTGCGTTCAAATAACCGTTGGAAAGCTCAATGATGTAATCGTAGAGGGTACGGAAGACGTTGTTAAAGCGATATCCCTCGTAAGCCTCAGTGACTGCAGCATGAACCTCGCACATACGTGCAAGAACAAGACGGTCATACTCTTCAAGGTCCGCTACAGCAACTGCATCAGTAGCAGGATCAAACTGGCCTTCAAGCTCACCAAGAAGGAAGCGAAGGGTGTTTCTGAACCTACGGTATGCATCGCCTACCTGGGAAAGAATGGCGTCATCGCAAGGAACGTCAGTTGAAGTGTCAACAGACGCAACCCAAAGACGCAGAACGTCTGCGCCACGCTCAGCGCAAACGGCATTAGGATCAATGACGTTGCCCAGAGACTTACTCATCTTGCGTCCCTGTCCATCAAGCGTAAAGCCCTGTGAGACAATAGACTTGTAAGGAGCAACTCCGTAAGCTCCAACAGAAGTCATGAGAGAACTCATGAACCAACCACGGTGCTGGTCGGAGCCCTCAAGATACATATCAGCTGGGAACTTAAGGTTTGGACGGTGTTTGCAAACAGCAGTGTGAGAAACACCAGAATCCCACCAAACGTCCAAAATATCCTTGTTTGCCTTGAGATTGTGGCCGCCACACTTAGGACATACGCAAGCGTCTCCTAAATAGGTTTTAGGATCGTCGGTGAACCAAGCATCAGAGCCCTTCTCGCGGAAAAGCTTGATGACAGCGTCAAGTGTCTGGTCATTAATAACGGTCTCGCCACAATCCTCGCAAGTGAAAGCAGGGATTGGAACACCCCAGTTACGCTGCCTGGAAATGCACCAGTCGGGGCGGCCTTCAACCATAGAACCAATACGCTTTACCGCGTTTGCAGGATAGAACTTAACCTTTGTAAGCTCCTCTGCTGCCTGCTGACGCAGGCCGGTCTTATCCATGGAGACAAACCACTGGCTTGTTGCACGGAAGATAACAGGCTCTTTACAACGCCAGCAGTGTGGGTAGCTGTGAGTAATCTCTTCTGCAAGAATGAGCGTACCGCGGTCTTTAAGCCACTGAACAATGACAGGGTTTGCCTCATTGACCTCCATACCAGAGAAAGGGCCACCAGTACCCTGACCGTCACCCTTGAAGAAGTGACCATCATCATCAACAGGCATAGTCTGTGGAATATCAAAACGAACACCCGCGTTATAGTCGTCTACACCGTGACCAGGTGCAGAGTGAACAACGCCAGTACCGTCGTCAAGGGTAACGTACTCTGCATAGATAAATCTACCAGTATTGCCAAGATCGCCAAAGATTGGCTGCTTGTACTCATTACCTGCAAGCTCAACACCAGTTCTCTTCCAGGTGTTGCCCTCTGAGTCCTGAGCAAGCTTCCAATCGGTATAGCCAAACTTGGTAGCAGCCTTCTCTGCAAGAGCCTCAGCAACAATCTCTACGTGTCCATCAGGAAGCTCAAGACCAACATAGTTAGCCTCAGGGTGCAGAATAACCGCCTCGTCGGCTGGAATAGTCCAAGGAGTAGTAGTCCAGATGTCTACCCAAGTCTTACCTACATAAGCCTCAAGACCATCAGGAACCGTAGTTAGCTCAAAGCGAACAAAGATAGCAGTAGAAGTAACATCGTGATACTCAATTTCTGCCTCAGAAAGTGCCGTATGGTCATGAGTACACCAGTGAACAGGCTTGGTTCCCCTATATACGGAGCCCTTGTCAAAGATTGCCTTAAAGATCTCAACATCAGTTGCGTCGTAATCGTTGACGTACGTGAGATAAGGGTTATCCCACTCGCCCAGAACACCAAGGCGCTTAAAGCCCTGACGCTGGGTGTCTACCTGCTCAACTGCCATCTTGCGGCAGAGCTCACGGATCTTCTCGGTAGATAACTGATTGAACTTCTCTGTGCCAAGCATCTGCTCAACCTTATGCTCGATTGGCTGACCGTGGCAGTCCCAACCAGGAACATAAGGGGTCTGGAAGCCCTGCATAGCCTTATAGCGGTTGATGATGTCCTTGGAAATCTTATTCTGTGCATGACCCAGGTGAATTGGACCGTTTGCATAAGGAGGTCCGTCGTGAAGGACAAACTTGTCATGTCCCTCATTCTTCTTCATCAGGAGCTCATAGACGTTGTTTTGGTCCCAATCAGCCAAACGCTGAGGCTCGTTCTGCGCAAGTGATGCACGCATAGGAAAGCCTGTGTTTGGCAGGTTGGTAGTCTTTTTGTACTCGTTTGCCATCAAGCACAACCTTTCTGGGCACAAATAAAGCGCCCGTCCCTCACAGCTGGGACGAAGCGCCACAATACACTTCGTTGTAACCACCCAGCGACGGATTTGTCCGTTTACTCGGCTGGCCTGTCACGGCGACCATTTCCGGCAGCATCTACTAGTACAAAACACGCTTGTACGTTTGAACTGCAGCTCCGAGGTGATGTTCACACGGACGCAAATGCGGACTTCCACCAACTCCGCTCGCTTGAGATTTGCGCTACCCAGCTACTGTCCTCATCACAGCTTGTGTTAATAATACTATCACGTCTTTAGTGCGTTGGAATAAGTAATACGTACACGTAAACCGTTTTTAACAAATTCATCTAAATTCAAATTTTAAAGTTTTGTAGAAATAAAAAATGAAGAGTGGGTAAAACAAACCCAATATCTAAGTGAGCTCATATCATATTTGAGCCAAACAGTTAGAGGGACGTGTATGGCAAATAACGATAATAAGCGCCGCAGATCTATGTCGATGCTACTCTACATTACCGTAGCTATCTTTGTATATCTTCTGCTGAGCAACACCCTATTACCAGGACTTTTGCGCCAACAGGTACAAACTGTCTCGTACAGTGAGTTCCTTAATAAAATTGAAAGCAATGAAGTTACTAAGGTAGACCTCAACACTGGTAATAGAAATATTAGGTTTACTACAGGCTCTGGAGATTCCGAGAAAATCTTTGAGACTACACAGTTCCCTAATGATGCAACGTTGGTGCAGACACTCAGAGAACATAATGTTGACTTCTCGGCGTCTATTCCTGACAACTCTGCAAACATGCTGATGTACGCCCTTATTCAGTATGGCATTCCGCTCATCCTGTTCCTGGGTATTGGCTACTTTATTAACCGATCTCTTAAACGCGCTATGGGAGACGATGGTCCTTCCATGAACTTTGGCGGTGGCTTTGGTGGTCTTGGTGGCAACCTTGGCCGATCCAGCGCTAAAGAGATTAAGGGAGAAGACACAGGCATCACGTTCAAAGACGTTGCTGGTCAAGAAGAAGCTAAAGAATCTATGCAAGAGATTGTTAGCTTCCTTAAGACCCCTGATAAATACAAAGAGATTGGTGCTCGCTGCCCACGTGGCGCGCTGCTTGTAGGTCCTCCAGGTACTGGTAAGACCCTCATTGCTAAGGCAGTTGCTGGTGAGGCAGAGGTTCCTTTCTTCCAGATTGCTGGTTCTGAGTTTGTTGAAATGTTTGTTGGACGCGGCGCTGCAAAAGTACGCGACCTCTTCAAGCAAGCAAACGAAAAAGCTCCTTGCATCATTTTTATTGATGAGATTGATGCTGTTGGCAAGCGCCGTGACGCTTCCCTCAACTCTAACGACGAGCGTGAGCAGACCTTAAATCAGCTGCTCTCTGAGATGGACGGCTTTGATAACCACAAGGGTATTGTTGTTCTCGCAGCAACTAACCGCCCAGAAACCTTAGATAAGGCACTGCTACGTCCTGGCCGTTTTGACCGTCGCATTCCTGTTGAGCTACCAGACCTTAAGGGTCGTGAGGCTGTTCTTCAGATTCATGCCAATGATGTAAAGATGGAGCCTGGTGTAGACCTTTCTATCATTGCTAAGTCCACCCCAGGTGCATCTGGTGCTGACCTTGCAAATATTATCAATGAGGCAGCTCTTCGCGCTGTCCGCTTTGGCCGTCGTCGTGTTACCACTGAAGACCTTACTGAGTCCGTTGACGTTGTTATTGCTGGTGCAAAGAAGAAGAACACGGTTCTTTCTGAGCACGAGAAGGACGTTGTTGCCTATCACGAGACCGGTCATGCAATTGTTGGCGCCATCCAGAAAAACGACGCTCCTGTCACCAAGATCACCATTGTTCCTCGTACTGGTGGAGCGCTTGGCTTTACCATGCAGGTTGAGGATGATGAGCGCTATCTGATGAGCAAGAGTCAGGCTATGGATGAGATTGCTGTTCTCTGTGGTGGTCGTGCTGCTGAGGAGCTTATCTTCGGCGAGATGACCAATGGTGCTTCTAATGACATTGAGCGCGCAACAGCAATTGCCCGCGCTATGGTTACTCAGTACGGCATGTCCGACAAGCTTGGCATGGTTACCCTCAGTCAGCAGCAAAGCCGCTATCTTGGTGGTGGCTCTTCCCTCACCTGCTCCGAGGCAACCGCTGAAGAGATTGATGCTGAAGTTAGGCGCATTGTTGAAGAGGGCCACCAGCGTGCTCTTCAAACGCTTAAAGAGAACCGCTTTAAACTGCATGAGATTGCTCACTACCTGCAGAAAAAGGAAACTATCACCGGCGAGGAATTCATGAATATCCTCAAGCGCGAGAATACCTTTGCACCGGTAGTTGAGAACTCCAACGAGGAGAGTTCCTCTGCTCCTTCGGCAGAGTAATCATCTCTTATAAGCAAAGTTTAACGGCCGTCTACGCTTGTAGATGGCCGTTTTTTGTACCGCAAATCTTTGTACCGTATGTAAAGGAGTTCTATCTAAGCTATCGAGCAAAAAGTTCCCAAAATGCCACGGCAGATGACGCAGCAACATTAAGCGAGTCCACCTGATGAGACATGGGAATGATAGTAGCAATGTCACAAGCCTCAATGGTTTTCTCGTCAAGGCCATAGCCTTCACTGCCAAAGAACAATACAGATTTCTTACCTTTTACCAGCTCTTTATTAAGAGGCACCGCAGAATCTGTGAGTGCAAGGGCGCATGTAGTAAAAGAATGGGCCTTAAGCTTTTCTATAAGGTCCAGTGAGGTTATCTCTTTATCTAATCGAGTCCAAGGCACCTTGAGAACTGTTCCCATAGAAACACGCAAGACGCGCCTTGACAGGTTGTCGGCACATTTAGCAGTCAAGATAACAGCGTCCACATTAAGTGCTGCAGCCGACCTAAAAACTGCGCCTACGTTATTTACATCAACAAGGTCTTCTAGAACGGCAATATGCTTTGACGAGTTTAGAATCTCTTCTAGCGTTGCGCCTTGAGGTCTCCTCATGGCACAGAGTACTCCTCTGTTCATCTTGTAGCCAATGAGCTGCGTTAGCTGCTCATCTGGAAGAATAAAAATGGGAGTATCATTCGACAGAGGGCGGAATTTCTCGACAATCTGTAAAATATTGTCTGTATGAGAAGTGTTTGCAAGAAATGAAAGAGGCTTGCAACCTGCGACAAGCGCAGTTTCAATCACAAAATGTGACTCACAAATCATGACACCACGTGACGGATCAAGACGATTGCGAAGCTGGTTATCAGTCAATCGAGCGTACACATCAAGACGATTGTCGTCAGATGAATCTATGTGAATAACTGGATGTGTTGACATAAATAACGTACCTCTCGCCTCTTGATAGATAGTATTCTCTCACTCTTGAGGCAAGAGCAGTGTTGCGTATTCTGAAATTACTTCTGTAGCTGTTTTCTCTTAAAGAAGAAGCTTAGAGAGACTAGTAAGACAGAAGAGCACACAAGCGTATTTTAATTTATGCATATTACTGTCAGGTCTAATCAGTTTCATACGCTATTGCGCTTCTTGCAATTGAATCAAGTAATGTTCTAAATTTGATATAGAATACTACAGATATTATTTGTGTTTCGTGAGAGAATTTCTTATGAGTTCCATGTATTCCATGAGGAATATCAATTAAACTAAATAGATGTGTGTTTGACATCTTTGCAGATAATTAATTTGTCACAGCACATCATCAATTGTTACGTAACTTCGTTATTAATAAGGAGTGCTCCTTGGCTAAGCACTTTGCAAACAGCTCTATTCCTAGTACTTCAAACTCACAGCCTCTTTCTGAAGAAGAGACCACAGAGAAGGCTCCTTCACTTAAAGATTCAATTCCAAGCCTTGGTGATACTGATATGTATGTTGCTCTTAGTGAGGAGCAGCTGCAAAGCAATCAAGACATTGAAGAGACTAGCACTTCAGAACCTCTTGAGCAGGCTGATGATGTCACAGTTATTACTCCTCTTGATAGTTCAGAGCTAGGAGCTCATGAGCTTACTCTGGAAGATAAACCAAAGCATCACTGGTGGAAGATCCCTGCGGTAATCGTCGGTCTTCTCGCGCTTGTGTATGTTGGAGGAGCAATCTTCTTTAACTTCTACTTTATGCCTCAGACCAGCATCTACGGAAGTGATTACTCACTAAAACCAGCTTCTGACTTACAGAAAGCAAGAGACTCAGAAGCATCAAATTATTCTGTTCATATCTCTGGCAATGGTCTTGATTTGACTCTTAAGAGTTCTGAAATTGGACTTGTTTACAATTCTGAGGCTTATGCTCGTGATGCAATTAACCAGCAGAATCCTTGGATGTGGCCTGTTGAAATTACTCGCAGCAGAACTTTAAACCCACACGCCACTGCCGCCTATGATCAAAACAAAGTTGATACGATACTGAATCAACAGATTGAACAAGCAAAAGAAGCTTCAGCTTCTCTGGCAAACGGTGGTATTACCTACGATTCCACTACAAAGAAATTCAGGCTTGCTGACACTGCTTTGATAATGCGACTTTCTCTTGAAGGTGTTCATAAAGATTTACAAAGCGCATTTGACAAGCTTAATGATACCGTTGTTCTTGGTGAGGAATCTGTGCTGAGCGCTGAAGAACTCAACGCAGCCATTGCCACCGCAAACGCCTATGTTGCCTCCACACTTGATTTGACTCTTGGAGATGCGTCTGCTTATGCCGTTGATGCAGATCTTATTGCAAGTTGGATTACTTTTGATGAGAGTCTTGCCGTCTCACTTAATACAAATGCCATAAATGACTGGGTCGAGCATACCCTAGCTCCTGCAGTTAACACACGCGGTACTGCTAGAACATACAAGCGCTGGGATGGTAAAGAAATTACCACTAAAGCTGCAGGTGCTTATGGTTGGGTAATTAATGAAGCCGACTCTGCTTCAGCTATTATTTCTGCTCTTGGCAACGGACAGCCCTCAAAGGTTGAACTCCCAACTGAACATCAAGCAAAAACTTTCACAAAAGATGGTGGTCCTGACTGGGGCGGTCGTTATATTGACGTTGACCTCTCCACTCAACATGCAGTCCTTTATGACGAGAACGGCAGCATTCTTTGGGAGGCAGACATTGTTACCGGCCTTCCAGATGGACGCCACAATACACCTGAAGGTGTTTGGTTCATCACCAGTCATATCAGAAACGCTCGTCTTCTTGGTCCAAATGACGAGAATGGCAAACCAGGTTGGGATGCACACGTTGACTTCTGGTTGGGTGTAAAAGGTCAGGAAGTTGGTTTTCACAACGCTCCATGGCGTGGTGCATTTGGTGGAGATATTTATCGCTATGGCGGTAGCCACGGTTGTATTAACTTGAGCTACAGTGATGCAGAAAAGCTCTTTAACATCTCAAATGATGGCGATCCTGTTATCATTCACTACTAGGTTTTCTTTGAAAAAAGTTTATGCGCGCTTTAGAAAATAATTCTGAAGCGCGCGTTTTTTATATCTTACAGAAGATCTACAACACGCTCTTTGTTTGCCATAAAATCAAGATATTCTGAACCTAAGCGAGAAATGATCAATGAACTGGCAGAAGGAAATTTGCTGGCTGCTTTATAAAAACCATAGTCTCCTGTGCCGTAATTAAATGTCGCAAGTATATTATCAGACAGAAAGGCTCCTCCACCATCTGTATCGTATTCATAGTAGGAGACGGCAGGTAATTTGCGACTGCTTATAGCTTGTAGAATATAAGCAGTCCCATAAAGAATATATTGATCAAAATCTTGTGATGAGAGAGAAACTGAATATAAAGCGGCATCTTGCTCGATTGTTCCAATGATTTCTCCATTAACACTTACAACCCACGAAATGCCACCGTCTAATAATTCATTGTTTTTCTCTACAATTGATAAAATTGGACCAGATATATACACGTCGTTTATATTGCAGGTATAAGTCTTATATTCTCCAGACTCAAATTTCTCATATGAGAAAATATTATCAGGTGATTGCTCCCTTATAAATTCCGCAGCTTGATGTTTTAAAAAATCGAGGTTTCGCTCCCTAACCGCTTCCGGTCTAAACCAAATACATATAAATATAGAGGCTATAAGCATTGCGCCAAGAGCAGACAAAACTACTTTTCTTTTACGCTGCATCATCAGTCACCTCATCATTACCGAATAATAATGAAACTAACTAGAAGCTATTGTAACAATTGTTTACTCTTTAATCGTTTTAACTTTATAACCAAAATAATAAATATGGCCTAGCCAAACGATGACAAGGACAATACTGCCAATAATAATGCCTTTTATAAGCATGGCAATAAGGCCTATAGCCATAACCAAGGTTACTGTAACAAGGATGCGTGTTTTAGTCTTAACAGTCATTCCTTTTCCAGCTTTAAAATCAGCAAGGTTATTTTGGTAAAAATTAGTATTAATAAGCCAATTATTAAGCCGATCAGATGATTTCGCAAAGCAAAATGCAGCAAGTGCCAAAAATGGAACAGTTGGCAAAATGGGAAGCACTACACCAAGTACAGCAAGTGCCAAGCTTATACAACCTAGTGCCATAAAGGCAACACGTTTAATTGACATAAATACTCCCTACTGCTTTTTGAGAGAGTTTACCATGTTTAACAAAAAGCAGTAGGGATATTGCTCAAACCAAAGTATTTCTTATATAAAAATATTTATGAATAACGCCTAGAAGCGAGGCATTTGACCTCCACCAAAGCCCATATTCTTCATCATTGACTCCATTGCGCGGCGGCCCTTCTTTGCATTACCGCCCTGAGTCATAGCTTTCATCTTGCCCATCATCTTATTCATCTCTCCCCACTGACGAATAAGCTGATTGACTTCTTGGACGCTACGACCAGAACCCATAGAAATACGACGACGGCGCTGACCGTTAATAATCTTTGGACGTGCACGCTCTTCCTTGGTCATCGAGTGAATCATGGCTTCAATCTTTGCCATTGAACTATCATCCACACCACCCTGCTGGGCCATCATGCGGTCACCACCAGGAAGAGCGCTAATTAGCTTTGCAAGGCCGCCCATCTTGCGAATTTGGTTCATCTGATTGAGCAGATCATCCATAGTAAAGCCTTCACGCAACATACGCTCAGCATCTTCAACCTGCTTCTCGTCTGCTGCCTGTTGGGCCTTCTCGACAATAGAGATAACGTCGCCCATACCAAGGATGCGCTTAGCCATACGATCTGGGTGGAAAACCTCAAGTGAATCGGGTTTCTCGCCCATAGAAACAAACTTGATAGGCTTGCCGGTAACCTCACGTACGGAAAGGGCGCCACCGCCACGAGCGTCACCATCAAGCTTGGACATGATAACGCCGTCAAAGTCCACGCGCTCTGCGAAGGTGCTGACAACATTGACGATATCCTGGCCGGTCATGGCGTCGACAACCATAAGAATCTGATCTGGCTTGACAGCACGCTTAATAGCAACGGCCTCTTCCATCATTTCTTCGTCAATTTGGAGACGGCCAGCGGTATCGACAATTACCAGGTCGTTGAGGTGATCAACAGCTTCCTGGATAGCCTGAGACGCAATAGCAACGGCGTCTTTGCCATCTCCACGATAGACTGGCACGCCAATCTCAGAGCCAAGCGTTTCAAGCTGATCTGCTGCTGCGGGACGGTGAACGTCGCAGGCGGCAAGCAGAGGATTTTTTTTCTGGGATTTAAGCAGGTAGGCAAGCTTTGCAGCTGCGGTTGTCTTACCGGAGCCCTGAAGACCAACGAGCATAATGACGTTTGGAATGCGGTTCTGTGCCAGCGTAAGCTTGGACTCGGTTGAACCAAGCAGCGCCGTAAGCTCGTCCAGAACAATGCGGACAACGTTTTGCGCTGGAGACAGAGATTCCAGCACGTCAGCGGTCATGCACTGCTCTTTGCAGCGGCCGACAAACTCTTTAACTACCTTGTAGTTAACGTCAGCCTCGAGAAGAGCCATGCGAATTTCTCGCATTGCTGAATTGATATCGTCCTCAGTGAGACGGCCCTTTCCGCGCAGAGCGGAAAATGTATTTTGCAGTCTATCTTGCAGGCTGTTAAACATTACTGAACTCCCTCACCAACAAGTGCTTCACAGAATGAACGAGCGTCAAACGTCTGAAGATCATCAATTGACTCGCCCACACCAATACGATAAATAGGCAGGTTAAGCTGATTTGAAATTGCCAGAGCAATTCCTCCCTTAGCGGTGCCATCAAGCTTTGTAACAATAAGACCATCCAAAGACAGGGCGTCATTAAATTCTTTTGCCTGGTTAAGGCCATTTTGACCGGTAGTTGCATCAATAACCAGAACAACACTTACGGGAATATCTCCTGCGCGCTTTCTAGTTACTGAGACAACCTTAGCAAGCTCACGCATAAGATCGGATGAAGTGTGCAGACGTCCAGCAGTATCAATAAGCACCAGTTCAGTGCCTTGTTTTTCTGCCGTTTCAACAACCTCAAAACAAACGCTTGCAGGATCAGCGCCACGCTCTCTGGTTACTACCTCTATACCAGAGCGCTCGCCCCATACCTGTAGCTGCTCAATTGCAGCTGCGCGGAAGGTGTCAGCACCACCAATCAGGGTCTTGACGCCATTAGCATGTGCACGGCCAGCAATCTTACCAACAGTGGTAGTTTTACCAGCACCATTAATGCCCACAAACAAGACAATAGAGGGCGTATCCGTAAAAGGATCTCTTTCTGCAACAGGAAACTCTGCCGTAAGGCGCTCTACAAGTGCGCGGCGAAGCTGATCGGAGCGCATAAGATTTTCTCGCGCAGCACGCTCACGCAGGTCATCGGTGACACGCATAGCCACCTCAGCGCCCATGTCTCCCATAACCAGCGTGTCCTCAAGGTCATCCCAAAAATCTTCGGTGACCTCGCCGCCCATATAAAAGATTTCGCTTAAAGTCTCACGAGAACGCTCAAGACCGCGGCGAAGATTGTCCATAAAGCCCATTAGATATCAACTACCTTTCCGGTTGTCTTATCAAGCCTCTGAGAGACAACATGGCTGACACCATCTGCCTGCATAGATACACCATACAGTACATCTGCCTGCTCCATGGTGCGCCTTTGGTGAGAAATTACAATCAGCTGAGTAGTCTCTTTGAGCTGCTCAATGGCATCAAGCAGCTTGGAGAGGTTGGCGTCGTCGAGCGCGGCCTCAACCTCATCAAAAACGTAGAACGGAACAGTGCGCGTCCTATACACAGCAAAGAGCAATGCCAGAGCAGTGAGGCTCTTCTCGCCACCTGACATGAGCATCATCTTGGTAATGCGCTTACCGCGCGGCTGAGCCACAATCTCAATACCTGTCTCGGAGAGATGATCTGGATCGGTGAGCTCAATATGAGCATGACCACCAGGGAACAGCATCGAGAAGATCTCGGAGAAGTTCTGGTTAACGCGGTCAAAGACAACAAGGAAGCGACTGCGCATCTTGCGATCAATGGCCGAGATAATCTTCTTCAGCGAAGTTCGTGCGGCCTCTAAGTCAGCTACCTGCTCATTAATGTAGTCAGCACGCTCTTTGAGTCGCTCATACTCATCCATTGCTACTGCATTGACAGGACCCAGCGCCTCAAGCTGACTCTTGAGCGACGTAGCAAGGCGTTCTGCCTGCTCTCTATCTTCTGGCTCAGGAAGCGTCAATGCCTCGTCCAATGAGGCACCCGTAGCAAGAATGGCCTCGATGGCGTTTTGGACCTGAACCTCAAGCTTACCAATCTCAACGCTAATCTGGTTAGCAGCGTCCTTCTCTTTTTCTACCGCAAGCGCAGCTTCAGAAGCTGCATCTTTTGCCTCAGAGATGGTCTCTCGCAGCGTCTCAGAGTCCGCCTCCGCCAACGACGCGCGATCCTTGAGCCTAGACGCCCACTCGAGCGCCTTCTGGTGCAGGGCGTCATAGCGCTTGTACAGCGGATCCACGCGCAACCTGATTACCTCAAGCGCATGCGTTGCCTGCTTAGCGGCGGCAAGTTGCTCATCTAGCTGAGACAGACGCCTCTCAAGCTCTGCCTGGCGAGAAGCCATGCTCGTTGCGCGCTCTTTTGCAACAGTTAAGTCAGTCTTTGCATCCGAAAGCTCTCGGTTGGCCCTACCCTGAGCGCGAATGGCATCCTCATGCTGGTCCTGCAGCTCTTTGAGCTCAGAAGCAAGCAACTCCATGCGAGCCTTAGCCTCTTCTGCTGCACGCTTGTGCTCATCAATATGCGCACGAGCCTCTTGAGCGCGCTCTTTTGCCTGCTCTCGAGAAGTGCTGACCTGCTTCAACTCAGCCTGAGAAGATGCAACCTGTCCCTCAAGACGGCCCCTCTCCGCAGCAATAGACGTAAGCTCACCATTGAGACGAGCAACTTCACCCTTGGACTGCGCGCTTTTCTCGCGAACTGAAGCCAGCTCATTCTCGCAATTGGTAACTGCAGAGCGCGCGGCCTCAAGATGGCGTTTGAGGGCAGGAAGCGTGTCCTCAAGCTGGCGAATGCGACGTTTGCGCTCGAGAGAGCCGTCCTCAGCCTGAGATGTGTGTCCCAGGACCAAACGGCCATCTGGATAGAGCAACGTGCCATCGAGGAGCACGTAAAGTCCACGAGGCTCAATGTTGCGCGCAGCATAGGCGTCATCAAGGCTCTGGGCAACAAAAACGTGGCCGAAGAGCGTCTGTACAAGAGCTTCGGCACCCTTCTGAGCAGAAACGTGCTCAAGTAGAGGCGTTGTATGAGCGGGGGCGGCAAGAGCTGGAGCTGCTTCAGAAAGTGCAACCAGTGTAGCCTTACCATCCTCAGAAAGCGTCTGAACACGCTCAAAGAGCGTATGAATGTTTTGCTGCTTGTCTACAACAAGCGCGGAAAGATCTTCTCCCAAAAGCTGCTCAACAAGGGCCTCAAACTCTGGCTGAACCTCAAGGTAATCAGCAAGTCTGCCAGAAACAAGAGAAGCGGTTGCTGAATCCGCAACAAGCTTTTCTGCCAGAGGACTTCCCTTTTGGACTTCCACATCAAGCGCACGAAGTGCCTCAAGCGTAGCTTCACTACTAGAAAGCTCCTGGCGAGCAGTGCGCTCTGCCTCGCGAGCCGCCTCAAGTGCAGAAGCGCGCTCAGAAATCTCAGCGACAAACGCCTCGGACTCCTGACGAGCTTTCTCAAGAGCCGCAGTGAGCTCTGCTTCTTTAGCGCCTCTATCTTCTAGAGCAGCACGAGCAATCTCAAGCGCTTCCGTAATCTGAGTCAACCTAGACTCAAACATCTTGTCTTCTACCTGTGCATGAGCAATCTGCTCTTCAAGCTTTACATACGCAAGCGTTTCTTTATCAGCGGTATTGCGCGCGCTACGCTCAGACGCAGTGCAATCAGAAATCTTTACATCAAGAGCACGACGCTCGGCAATTGCCTGGTTAGCTGCCTCTTGGAGCGCATTCACGCTCTCTGTCAGATCCGCAACTTTTGCGCGAATTGTTGCCAGCTGACCAGAAAGCTCTTCATTCTCTTTTGCAGCGTCTGCCTTCTGCTTATCCATCACAGAAAGCTGCATACGCGTATCAGAAAGGCGAGAAACCATGTTCTTGCCCTTCTCCTCCAAAAGACGCATGTCAGAACCCATACGACCAAGAATCTCTTGCATGCGTCGGCGCTGCTCGCCCAAGTCTCCAACAAAGAGGCCCTTTTGCTCAAGAAGCGACTGGAGCTTTTCAAGCTCTCGGTTCTTCTCACCCGCGCGATATTGTGCAAGCTCAATAGCAGCCTCTGCCTCTTTAGCGCGAGCCTCAAGCTTGCCGTGCGTAAACTGCAGTTGACGAAGGTCATCAACCGCAAGTTGTACCGTCAAATCCTTGAGCTGGGCAGACAACTCTTTTGCACGAGAAGCCTTGTCTACCTGCCTCTCAAGCGGTTTAAGCTGACGGGTTATCTCGCGAGAAACCACTTTGGCTCGCGTCAGATTCTCGTCCATGGAAGAGATTTTGCGCTCCGCACGCTCCTTGCGACGGCGATGCTTAGAGATGTCTGCAGCCTCTTCAATGAGTTCACGACGCTGCTCAGGACGGCTAGACAAAATGGAATCAAGCTTGCCCTGAGAAATGATGGAGTGTGTATCTTTGCCCAGGCCAGAGTCATGCAAGATGTCCTGGATGTCCATGAGCCTTGAGGGAGCACCGTTAATCAGGTACTCGGACTCTCCAGAACGATACATACGCCTGGTGATACCAATTTCAGAGAAATCAATGGGGATTGTATGGTCGGAGTTATCCAGAACCAGCGTTACTTCAGCAACGCCCACCGCTCCCCTTGCTGATGAGCCAGAAAAGATAACGTCTTCCATGGCTTGGCCACGGAGCATCTTTGCGCTCTGTTCGCCCAATACCCAGAGAATTGCGTCAGAGACATTGGACTTACCCGAGCCATTAGGACCAACGACAACGGTAAGACCGGGGTCAAAAACCATCTGAGTTTTATCAGCGAATGACTTAAAACCCTTAAGTGTCAGCGATTTTAAATACACGGGTACAGGGTACCTTTCTACCTTAGGTGCATTTCTGCATCAGCATCAAGCGGAGTATCATCCACACCAAGACGCACCAGTGCATCTTGAGCGGCTTCTGACTCTGCGGCTTTCTTTGATGGTCCCTGTCCACGACCCACCTTAAGGCCGTCGACAAATACCACAGCGGTAAACGTTGGCGTATGAGCCGGACCGCTCTCACCAATGAGTTTGTACTCAGGAGCAGCCTTACCCTGAGCCTGAACCGCTTCCTGCAAACGAGACTTAGGACTTACTGAACGAACTGCCAACGCTGGAGAAATGTGGGGTCCAAGTGTGCGAATAACAAAATCACGCGTTGGATCAAAGCCGGCGTCAAGGTACAATGCACCAACAATGGACTCATAGACGTTCTCCAGAGCAGACTTCATACCACGTTTTCCCGTGCCCTTCTCGGAAATTCCCATAACAATTAAGGGAGAAATTCCTAGAGCATCAGAGACAATGGAGAGCGTATGACCAGAGACAAGAGAAATCTTCAGCCTGGTAAGCTGGCCTTCGTCCATAGCTGGATAGCGCTCAAACAGCTCTGTTGCAATAATCGCACCAAGAATTGAATCGCCTAAAAACTCTAGGCGCTCATACGAGGCAGAAATAGGCTTGCCCTCCACCGCCGAAGGGTGTGTGAGGGCAGCCTCGATAAGCTCTTTATGAGTAAATGTATGACCGCAAATAGCTTCTGCAGCAGCTACTCGTTCGTACAACTTCACGTATAAAACCTACTTAAGCAGCAAGAATAGCGTCTACTGCGTCACCCACGGTTGCAATCTCATCAATGTTTTCTGCATCAAAAGTCATATCAAACTCTTGCTCAAGGTCTGTGACAAGCTGGAGAAGATCAAATGAGTCTGCACCAAGGTCCTTAAATGAGGTTCCCTCAGTAAGATCAACTGAATCATCAAGGTCCAATGTCTCTCTTACAACGTCAATTACCTTTTCAAGTGTTTCTGTGCGATCCATACATCCTCCTTGCACACAACAATGACGCTATTAATTTTACCCCGTGATGGGCGTTAGTATGATGACATTACTAAAGCTGAAATAAACAATCTTAAAAAAGGAGAGCCCACAGAATTATCCATGAGCTCTACCATAACTCATAAAAATTTTACGCTACAGCTGAATTGAAGAAGAGATCTTCTCAATAAGGTTTGCACGTACCGCATTTGCTGCAGAGAGAGTTCCTGCGCACACTGCAGACGAACTGGTTGCACCGTGGCCTTTAAGTACAGGAGCAGAAACGCCCAGCAAGAATGCACCACCAACAGAATCTCCTGAAAGCTCTGCGGCAGTGGCCTTAAGCGCATCCTTCAAAAGAAGTGCACCAAACGCAGCCTTCTTTGAAGAATTAATGGCCTTTTTGAGGCTAGACATAATAAATTTGCCCGTACTCTCAATAGACTTTAAGGCCACATTTCCCGTAAAGCCATCTGTCACGATAACATCAAAACGGCTTCCTAAGATATCTGTTCCTTCAGCATTTCCACCAAAATTAATAGTCGCCTCAGCAAGGGCTGCATGATATGAAAGAGCAAGTTCAGAACCCTTAGTCTCCTCAGAGCCATTGCAGAGAAGCCCTATGGTTGGATTTTCAATTCCAAGCGATGCGTTAGCAAAAGCCTTGCCCATTTGCGCAAATTGCACCAAAACTTCTGGACGTACATCAGCGTTAGCACCGGTATCCAAAAACACTGTTTTATGCCCACCGAGGCCAGGAAGAATCAGTGTAAGAGCTGGACGCTTAACGCCCTTGATGCGACCAATACCAAAGGTAGCAGCGGTAAGGACAGCTCCTGTGGAGCCAGCCGAGAAAAGACCATCAGCCTCCCCCGCCTTAACTGCCTGAGCAGCTCTTACAATGCTTGCATCCTTCTTCTGCCTTACCGCATTAGCAGGATGCTCGCTCATGGCAATCACCTCGGTGGTTACTAAAGCCTTTGCGCGCGCATGTTTGTTTACAAAAGGAGTAACAAACTCATCAGATCCAGCGAGAAGAACTTCTAGCTCTTGGTCCTTCTCGAGAGCCATGCGAACTCCCTCAAGAACAACTTCAGGACTCTGGTCTGATCCCATAACGTCAACACAAATAACGGGCATGATAACTCCTTAGCGCTATAAAAAAGAAGGCCGGCCCATAAGGAACCGGCCTCCCTGGCCATACGATGTATGAGTGTTACTCAGTAACAACAACCTCACGGTCCTTGTAGAAGCCACAGTTAGGGCATACGTGGTGAGGAAGCTTAGGAGCGCCACACTGTGGGCATACAGAGCGAGCTGCTGCGCTGAGCTTGCTGTTTGCCGAACGACGGGTGTGGGTTGCGCCGCGGCCCTTCTTTTGCTTAGGTACTGCCATCTTAAACCTCTTTTGCTCTTGCTAGCGCCCCTAGAACACATGAGGGCGCGACCCATTCACATAATGCGTTGGATACTATACCACGTACTGACACATTTTGTACGTAGATACAGCATTTCTTCACCATTTAGGGGAAGAAATTTTATTTTACTCGTCCGAATCCGACTCAAACACAAGATTTTTAAGAGCCGCAAACGGGTTTGAAGCGAGTTTTTCTTCTTCTCGCTCCTGCTCGATTTGAGCAGCGTGACCACAATCTTCTTCGTTCAGATTGCTACCACATACTGGACACAGTCCCTTGCAGTCGGACTGGCACAATACAACGTAAGGTGTCTCCATAACAAGCGAAGGTAAAAGAGCCTCTGCAAGATCGATGGTTTTATCGGCATTTACTAAAACGTAATCTGACTCATCCTCATCATCCGCAGAAATGACAGGCTCTTCGAAGAGATAGTACTCGTCAACCTCAGCACTTAAAGAGAGACGTGCGTCTTCAAGACAGCGATCACACGTACCAACAGCATCAGCACGAAGCATTCCGGTAACCAAAATGCCCTCTCCTGCGTTGGTAAGCACTAGATCAAAATCGATTCCTGATGGAAGAGAAAACTCATGCTCTCCCAACTCATACGAGTCTTCATTAAGATGACCCGCATAAGAAACGGTATCACCTGCATTTGCAAGACGATCATCTAGTGCATAGAGAACTGGCTGCATTGGATTTACCAGGCAACGTTATTGCTGGTGTTGCGTGGACCAGAGTTCTCGTCAAGGGTCTGACGAACGCGAGAAACGGAATTTGTCAGGCTCTTAAGGTTCTCCTCAAGGTGAGCAAGAACGGTATCAGCGTACTCCTCAGCGTTGTAGCGAGTATCGCGCTCGTACTGCTCTGCCTGGTCACGGATGACGTCTGCCTGCTGCTGTGCAAGGCGGACAACCTCCTGATCGCCAGCAAGAATCATTGCCTGCTGCTGCGCGTCAGCAATGATGGACTCCGCCTGAGCACGTGCGCGCTCAAGGGTCTCATCCTCTTCCTTGATGATGCGACGAGCGGTTGCAAACTCTTCTGGGAAGACGCGACGAATCTCGTCAAGCAGCTCGTAGAAGTCCTGGGCGTCAATAATCTTCTTGTTACCGCCATCCATAAAAGGTGACTTAGCCTCAGTTACCATCTGCTCAATCTCAGATACAAGGCTCTCAATTTCCTCGCCTGGCTGCATCCAGGGCTCCTTTCAATCCAATACATAAGCCGCGTTAAGTGCTCATATAGTCGCTACGACCTAGAAGCACAAAACACCTTTTTAAGAATGTTAGCAGAATATAATAAAAATGCAGGGCAAATATACTTAATTACCGCAATTATGCAGAGCTTCAAGCTTTTTGATGACATTTTTTGGAACCAAAAATGATACATCTGCGCCCATAGCCGAGATTTCTCTGACAATTGAAGAAGAAATATAGCCGTACTCTGGACTGGACATAACAAAGATGCTTTCTAGCTCAGGAGCCATATGCGCGTTTAAGTCTGCTTGCTGCAGCTCATACTCAAAGTCAGTCATAGCTCTCAGACCTTTAACAACGCCGCCCGCACCGTGAGAGTTGCAAAAATCAACGAGCAAGCCTTCCATTGGCTCAACAGCAACATCCGCAAGACCTTCATCTACCAGAGCTTCTTTAAGCATTTGGACACGCTCTTCAAGGGAAAACGTAGTTCCCGTGCCGTGTTTGCGCTTCGAAGCCGCAACAGCTACCGTAACGTTTTTAAAAAGGCGAGAAGCTCGCTTGATTACATCAAGGTGTCCGTTTGTGACGGGATCAAAAGTACCTGGTACAACTACGTGAGTGATGCTATTCAACGTATCTCCTATCCCTCACAGCGAACAAGTAAATCAACTTGAGCAATACCATAACGCTTACTCTTAGAAAGCTCAAAGTCATCTAAAGAAACTGAATCGGTCTTATGGCTATGCTCATAGACTACTACAGCGTCTTTTGTCAGACTTCCCGACTGAATCAAGCCTTTGAGCAGCTTAGATACTACCTCCGCCTCAACGGCATAAGGAGGATCTAAAAACACCACATCAAAAGGAGCGCCATATAGCTGAGATGACTCTGCTAAGCGCGCTGTATCGCCACAGATAACATTCATCTCAGAAGTGGAAACCCCAAGAGATTTGGCTGTTCGCTTAATACGGTCACACGTCTTTCTGTCTTTATCCACAAAAGTGGCATAGAGCGCCCCTCTAGAAAGCAACTCAAAACCCATAGCACCCGAGCCTGCAAAGGCGTCAAGCACTCTGGACTCGCTGAGATCAAGACCGCGAGAAGCCAAAATGGAACTTGCAATAGCTTCACGTGTGCGATCTGTGGTTGGCCGTGTAGTCCCCTTGCCGTCAGGAGCCTCAATTGCACGGCCCTTCCATTTTCCGCCAACAATCCTCATGGGTTTCTCGCCACCAAACCTATCGAATACTGTAAATTACCTGCAGTTTATTACTTGTAGCCAAGTTCTTCAAAGTAGATGCCAAAGCGGTCTTTTGCCTCAATACCCAAGGTGGCGTATGCGTCGCTGGATAGATTTGGATCTTGAGCAGTAATTGCCAGAGCATCAGCATGAGCTGCTTCAATGAGGTCTGCGTCTGCATAGAGGTCGGAGATCTTGAGTGTTGTACCGCCTGACTGACGGTATCCCAAGGTTTCTCCCTCGTGCCTGAGCTCAAGGTCAAACTCTGCCAGGCGTGCGCCGTCGGAGGTTTGCTCAAGAGCAGCAAGACGTTTTCTTGCGGTAGAACCTCGTTTGGCGTTGCTCGCAAGGTACACAGTTCCTGGAAAATCGCCTCGGCCAACACGGCCTCTGAGCTGGTGAAGTGTAGCAAGACCAAAACGATCAGCGTTAAAGACAATCATGACCGTAGCATTAGGAACGTCAACGCCAACTTCAATGACGGTAGTGGAGACAAGAATTTGCGTCTTATTTGCACGGAACTTTTCCATTACCTGATCTTTTTGAGCTTCAGGCAGTCTGCCAGTTAAAAGATCACAGGTAAAGTCTTTGAAAACGGTCTTTGAGAGTTCCTCATACATACGCGTTGCACTGTAAAGCTTGCCGTTTGTACGAGCAACCTCAGGAACATCCTCAAGCCCTTCTTCAGAATCACTTGGATCAATCAACGGACAAACTAAATATGCCTGATGACCAGCCTGAACAGCCTCTGTCACAGCAGCATATGCCTGATCAAGATTCTCTGGAACGCACAGTTTGGTGGTAACGCCAGCTCCTGCCTTTGGCCTCTTGGTAATACGGGACGTATCAACATCTCCGTACAAAGAAAGAGCCAGCGTACGTGGAATAGGTGTTGCACTCATGGCGAGAAGATCTACGCCTTGTCCTTTTTTGCGCAACGCCGTTCTCTGGTCAACACCAAAGCGATGTTGCTCGTCAACAACAGCAAGTGTGAGCTGGTTAAATACTACGCGATCAGAGAGAAGCGCCGTAGTACCAAAGACAACAGACAAAGAGCCGTCGGCCAAGCAAAGCTCAATCTGCCGCCTCTCCTCTTCGGAGGTAGATCCGGTGATAAGAGCCCAGGTGATTCCTGCAAGTGAGAGCAAGGGGCCAATCTTTTGAGCGTACTGCTGAGCAAGAACCGAGGTAGGCGCCATCACAGCAGCCTGAGTTAATGAATCTGCTGCTGCAGCTAAGGCAACAGCGGCAACAGCTGTTTTACCAGTGCCAACGTCGCCTAAAAGCAGACGATTCATAATGCGCGGTGCAGTCATATCAGAAAGAATCTCTTGAACTGCATGGTTTTGCTCATCAGTCAGAACAAAGGGCAAAGCCTCAATCAAAGCCTGGACCTTAGGCCCATCAACGATGTGTTCAAAAGGTTTATGACCTGCAAGCTCCAAGTTTCTTCTCGCCAAAAGAGCAAGCTGCAAACTTAAGAGCTCATCAAAGGCAAGACGGCGACGAGCCTGCTCAGCAGCCTCCAAACTTGTTGGAAAGTGAACCTCGCGAAGTGCCGCTGAGAGAGACATGAGGTGATGCGTGGAGACAAGCTCTGAGGGTAGCCAGTCACACACGTTTCCCGTGTCTGCCAGAGCTGCCGACATGATACGGCGCATCCATGCAGGACTCACGCCCTCAGTAGCTGGATGAACAGGTAGAATTGCCGCTTTTGAAGGCGTTTCTTTGGAGCGAGCTTCATCACTTGAATCAGCCTTTGCGGTGCTGAGTACCTCATAGAACGGTGATTTCATTTGACGGTAGCCATAGGCAAAGAGCACTTTGCCACTCAGCGCCACCTCATCATCAACATGGATTTGCTCAGCCACCCAAGGCTGTCTAAAGAATGAAGCTGTGAGCACACCTGTATCATCAACAACTTCAATCTCAACAATAACCATCTTAGGACGCGGACGCTTAGTCTTAACCGAGGCAACACGGCCTGTAATGGTGGCATCTTCGCCTATCTGCGCAAAGGCTATCTGCACGCGATGAGAAAAATCGAGGTAGCGGTGAGGAACGTTGAGCAAAAGGTCTCGAACACGCAGAATGCCGAGACGCTCAAGCGCCTCGGCACGATTTGCATTGACATACCTTAACCTGGTCACGCTATCAACAAGCGAACAGGTATGTGCTACTCGCTCCGATGCAGGAGCGATGCTTACCTTGGACTCAGACATTTCCTACTCAATAGAGAAGATAACTGGATAGAGTGGCTGCTCGCCGCGCTGAGCATCAACCTCAAGGTCTGGATAGGCATCCTCAATCTTGCTGGCGAGAAGTTCAAGCTGCTCGTCAGAGAAGTCTTCACCTGCAAGAATGGTGAGATTGTCACCCTCTTCCTCACCTTGCATCTTAGCGACAAGGTCAAGGGTGACCTGCATAACATCAGAGCCGACAACATCAATGGAGCCGCCCTGGATACCCATAACGTCGCCATCGTGAATAGGAGTACCGTCAGCTGCAGAAGAATCGCGAACTGCGGTAGTTACCTCTCCGTAGCGAACGCCAGAAATAGCATCAGTCATCTCTTCAACAAGCTCATCAAAAGAAACGCCATCTGCAACAACAAACATTGCAGCAAATGCCTGAAGAACGGACTTGGTTGGAATGACCGCAACCTTGACATCTTCACAAGCACTTGCTGCAGCCTCTGCTGCCATGCGAATGTTGGAATTGTTTGGCATGACGATAACCTGGTCTGCATTGACCTCTTCAATTGCAGCAAGGATATCTGCAGTTGAAGGGTTCATGGTCTGACCACCAGAAACAACAACGTCAACACCAAGAGACTTCAGGATAGACTCAGCGCCAGAGCCAGCAGTTACCGCAACAAAGCCGAGTTCTTTTCTAGGTGCAGTAGCAGCCTTCTTATCTTCGGCGATCTTCTCGGTACGCTCCTTAGCCTCAAGGTCCATGTTGTGAATGAAAACCTCAAAAATCTGGCCATACTGAAGCATATACTCAAGAACCTTGTTTGGGGTATTTGAGTGAACGTGAATCTTATAATCTGGGTTTGCACCAACAAGAAGTTCACAGTCGCCCATAGTTGCCAGGAAGTTCAGAGCTGCATCCTCGTCAAAGTCAGGACTATCTGCCTTAAAGAGGAACTCATTGCAGTAGCGATACTCAGAACCCTCCCAGTCATCGTTGAGCTCAATCTCAACTTTAGCGCTGGTAGCAGCCTTAGCGTCAGAAACAGAAACGGTAGTCTGGAAGTCTGTAGTTTCTGTCTTGCCGGAAACAGCGTTTACAAAGCCCTCAAGGAAGGTTGCAAAACCAAATGCACCAGAGTCAACAACGCCATTCTCTTTGAGAACAGGAAGCAGTTCAGGAGTGCGTGCAACAGACTCATATGCCTCAACAACAAGAGCGTCCAGAACCTCAAGTGCAGTGAGCTGGGACTTCTCAAGAGAGTCTGCCTTAGCAGAAACGTCCTTAAGAACAGTGAGGATGGTACCCTCAACTGGCTTTCTAACGGCCTTAAACGCAACTTCCTTACCACGGCGGAATGCGTGAGCAATATCTTTAGGAGTTACTGCCTCAGGATTTTTAGCATCGCAAAGACCCTCTGCAATGCCGCGAAGAATCTGAGAAGTAATAACGCCAGAGTTACCACGAGCACCCATCAGAGAACCGTGGGTAATTGCCTTTGCAATATCCTGCATGCTTGCATCTTGAGGAAGATCTTGAACCTCACGAACAACAGTGCCCAAGGTAAGAGACATGTTGGTACCGGTGTCTCCATCTGGTACAGGGAAAACGTTGAGCTTGTTGATCTCTTCTGCTTTGTCTGCAACGGCAAGAGCTGCTACAGGGAAGCATGTACGAATGACAGTTGAAATCACGTTAGACCTCAGTTCCTACTCATGTGAAGCAAATAGCTTAGCGAGAATTACGCATGGCCTCGATATGTACAGTTACATCAACGCATGGAAGCTCAGCAATTTGCTTAAGCAAAAACTTGACAGAGCTCTCGAGGTTGTCGACAACAGATGCCATATTAACGCCCTGCTCAACAACAATATGAAGGTCAACCTGGACTCCGTTTGGAGTTGGGGTCACATCAATGCCCTTACGAAGTCGGTACGTTGGAAGAAGGCGAGCAACGCCTGCTGCCTCATCAATTTCTGCCATGCCAACAACGCCATAGCATTCCATGGCTGCATAGCCTGCCAGGTCAGCAAGGCAATCATTAGAAACTCTTAGTGTTCCAGGAACAGCGGTAGTCATTACATAACTCCTCTCGCAAGAACCAGGGTTAGTCATTGTTATTTAGTATACCGCAGGATACATTTATTATTAAAGCGGCTTATACATACAAGTTGATAACCTCGCAATTGACAAATCTTTTTCTTGTTATTTAATCTTGGTGTAATAAATGAAAAACATTCAAAAGATATCTAATTGTGAATGTTATATTCCCGCTTTGCCTACACAATATATTGTGCTATATTAATTCGGCTATTTGGAAATTTTAGGCGCAGAGGGCGCCTATCCTATGGAGGTCTTACTCATGTCGAAGGTCTGTGATTTCTGCGGTAAGCACGCCGTTGCCGGTCGCTCCATCTCCCACTCTCACCGTACTGTGGCCCGCACCTTTAAGCCAAACATTCAGCGTGTTACTGTCGTTGTCGATGGCCAGCGCAAGAAGATGAATGTTTGCTCCCGTTGCCTTAAGACCGGCAAGATTGCCCGCAACTAAGCAACTCAGTTAGTCTTACTTCTAACTTAAAAAAGGTCGCTCCGGCGACCTTTTTTCTTAGCTCACGTATCTGTCGGCAACAAAGCATAGCCCGCTGGAGCTCAACATCACTTGTTGGGACTTTGTTAATCAAACGCAGCACCAACACAATTCAACGAACGTCTTACTTCCAAAGCTGCACTAAGAAACAGCCCTTCTCGCACATGACACAAGCATTCTCGGCTTCAACTATGTTTGAAATACCATCGTCTCCAAGCAGTGTGAACTTCTCGTGATTAAGATTCCACTTCATGCCTGACTCAGAGACCTCGCAATCCTCTGACAGAGCAACAAGAGATATCTTTTTTCCTACTGCAGATGCGTCAAGCTGCCAAGAATCAGATTGACCTGCTGCTAAAAAGCGCATCTCAAAGTCATTTTCAATAACTCGAACACTTGCCTTGCCCGTCTTTGCCCAGGTAGCGAGAAGACCAAGCACTACAAGCTGATGATCCAGCTGGCCACCAGACGTGGAAACGACGGTAAGAGAAAGCTTACTATCCCTGCGAATTGCCTCATATTCAGCTGATTTCAGCGCTAGCGCCAGGTCGGTATCGTACTTGTCCGCATTAAACTTCATGCAAGGTACCTGCTGCTCTTTGAGCCAAGCCAGAGTTTCTGGTGTAGCCGAGTCAAAGTCTCCAAGCGCAAGTTGTGGAATCACGCCGGCAGCGTGACAGGCGTCTGCGCCGCGGTCAACCGCTATCAGGTAGTCAGCGCTCTGGACGCAGGAAGAGAGCGTCGTTGCACAAATAGCCTCAGGGGATCCACCCACAATGAGGACCTCGAGGGGTTTCTCGCCAGAAGGTGCGGTGGTCAGAGGACGCTCATAGTCTTGTAGACGCAGGAGAGACATCTCGCCATAGGTGTGAGCGAAGATGTTAGAGTGCTCACGCATGAAGACAGGATCTCGGCCGTCGTGGTCGTTGTAGAGCGCCACCACGGGAAAGCCTGCGTTTTGAGCTGTCTGCGCACCAAAAGGAGCGTCTTCAAAGACCCAGGTAGTTGCTTTATCGGTACCAAGACGACGCAAAGCTTCAAGGTATACATCAGGCTCAATCTTGTCGACTCCCCCAACATCTTCAGTTGAGACCACCGCTTTGAAGAAGTGTTCAATACCTTGAGCCGCCAGGGCCGCACGAACTTCTCGTACAGGAGTAGATGAAGCAACTGCCAGAGGAATGCCTGCATCGTAGAGTTCCTGTAAGAACTCCTTTGCACCGGAAATGATTGAAACATGATGTTGGTACTGATCAGTTACGTACGCGCAGAACTCTTCATACAAAGCCTCCGCTGTAATAGGCAAATCCAGCTCATCAATGCAAATCTGACATCCACCAATGAGGGAAACAGCCTCTACGCGGTCAAAAATATCCGAATCAACAGTCTTGCCATATTTAGGAAGAACAGCGCCAAACACGTTATGCCAAACACACATCGAATCAACGAGGGTTCCATCGCAATCAAATATTGCACCGGTCACCTGCATAATGCCTCCATAAACGAACTAATTAGTTGCAATCGTGAAATATCTACTCTAAGTAGGGTAAAGTATCTCACGTTTATAAATTGTTTTCATGGAGGATGCATGGCACGTTATAGCTATCATTGCACACACTGCGACAATACCTTTGAGATTGAGCGCCCAATGAGCCTGAAGATAGAAGCTCCTCAGTGCCCAAAATGCGGACATGAGACTGAGCGCGTTTACAACACCTCAACTATTGTCTTTAAGGGTAGCGGCTTCTATAACACCGACAGCAAGGGAAAGTAATTCCACGCCTTTTGGCTCTCTAGATTGCTCATAAATCGTATTTACGAAGCTCTTGTTGTAGAACACAGCAAGAGCTTTTATTTATGCTTAAGCACCGCCATGAAGTGGGCATCACAATCAGCAGAAGCAAAAGCTGTCTGTAAAAATCCCTCTGGTGTAATGCATGTATCGAGAAACTCTTGTGCTTCTGAGGTTAAACTTGCACGTGCTGGACACTCATGTAGACTCTGAACTTCAAAATGAGAGCCCTCTGAGCTGGCGAGAAAATCATCTATAACCTGCTGATTTTCAGAGTTTGAAAGCGAGCATGTTGCATAAACTAAATAGCCGTCTGCCTCTACCTTGCTGCTGCTGCTTTTTAAAAGCTCTGTTTGTAAAACAGTGAGTTCTCCCCCGTCATACAGACTTTCTGAAGATAAGTTCCATGCAATCTCTGGATGGCGACGAAGGGTGCCCAAACCAGAACAGGGAGCGTCAATAAACACCACGTCAAAGCTCTGATTAAGCTCCTCTGGAACCTCTGGTGACACAAACTGTGTAGCGTCAAACGTGAGTGATGTAACCTGATCTGAAAGGCCAGCAGTTTTCAATCTTCTTTTTGAGACGTGAGACTTTTCTTTTACAAGCTCAACAGCGGTTATATGGATATTCTCTTTTTCAAGCGCCTCAAAAGCATGAGAGAGCAACAAGGATTTGGTTCCTCTGCCTTGTCCAATCTCAAGCATATCTTGGTCTACATAGGATGCCGCGAGAAGTGCCACCAGTTGAGAAGCTAAATCTGCAGGAACAAGCTGAACTTTCTTTACATATGCGTCAACGTTAAGTTGAGCAGGATTTTTTACCTCATACACATCTGGTAAACATAATTTCTGTAGTTCTAAAGAACCTTTTTGCAGTTGCTGCGATGACAGACTCCTTTGTAAAACATATATAGGAGCAGGGTTCTTAAGATTAAGAATGAGCTTTTGTGCAGCAGCTTCTCCAAGAGACTCAGTAATCTCCAGGCAAATCCACTCAGGAATACCAGATACCCATGAAAGCTCCGAAGGAGTTTTGGGATTTTTCACGCGCGTCAGCTGAGCTTCTTGCTCAGAAATTTTTCTGAGCACGGCGTTTGCAAGTCCAGAAGAACGCTTTGAAACGAACTTTACTAACTCAACACCTTGGCTAATGGCGGCGTCACGTCTAGTCTCTAAATACAGGACCTCAAAAACAGCAATGCGAAGAGCGTCTTGTACCTTCGGCTCTAAGTGAATACCAGGCTTAAGATGATTCTTCAGAGCTTGATCAAGTTTGCCTTTTGTGAGGGTAGCCCCCAGTGCAAGGCGTGTAGCAAAAGCTTTATCTTGAGCAGAAAGCTCAGAAAAATCCTTTGACTCCCTTAAATAATCACGAATACGTAGATTGTTACGTCTGCACTCAAAAAATGCCTGATAGGCTACTCTTCGAGCAGGAGTTAAGGTGGCCATTATTGAAGCATCTGCCAGGTCATCTGGGACTTCTGAAGTCCTGCGGCAAATGATTTTGCATCCATGGAGCGCTTGCCGTCTGGACGCACCTCAAGAAGTTCAAGGATGCCTTCAGAGCAACCAAGAAACAGTCTGTGGTCTTGAACAACAACTGAGCCTTGAGTTACAGAACTATCGCTTGGAGCTAGTCGAGCGGAGAGAACACGCAAGGACCTGCCACCAACCGAGGCGCGAGCGGGGGCTGTATCAGAAGAAGCTTGAACCCTCAACGCATTTACCTGGGCTGAATCTTCTGGAGCAAGCTTCATTTCTTGCTTAGTAACTTTAGGAGCAAACGTTACTTCTCGCTCATCTTGTGCATGCCACTCAAGAGAGCCTCCCTTAAGCTCAGAAAGAGCCTCAGACAGTGCGTCAGCACCCAAATGTGCTAGAGCGTCAGTAAGTTGCTCGGTGTTTTTAGAGCCGATCTCACACGATGCTTGCTTGCACCAATCTCCTGCGTCAAGCTCATGTGCAATCTTCATGATAGAAACGCCAGCAATCGCGTCACCCGCGAGGATAGCACGCTGAATTGGAGCGGCTCCTCGCCAACGAGGCAACAACGACGCATGCACATTCAAGGCACCATAACGTGCAAGGGAAATAACCTCGTCTGGCAAAATGCAGCCAAAAGCAACCACACAGAGCGCTTCTGGTTGTACCTCTTGCATGGAAGAAATTACTTCTGGAGTCATGCGGTTTGCCTCAAGAACGGGCAATCCAAGCTCTTGTGCGCATTCTTTTACGGGAGATGGCTCAAGCGTTTTACCACGACCGCGAACGGCATCTGGCCTCGTAATAACCAAAGCAACCTGGTGGTCATGGGCAAGTTTTTTGAGCGATGGAACAGCAAAACCTGGAGTTCCCATAAAGGCTACGCGCATGTCAACTCCTAATAGTCTGTTTGACCAGGACGGGCACCAGATGCCAGTGCCTCTTTGTACTCCTGCAGCGTCTCCATACGAGCACCTGGTCCCAGGTGATCTGGCATGGTTACGCCGTTGATGTGGTCAATCTCATGCTGCAAACAAACGGCGAGAAGATCTCCTTCTGCCTCATAGCGCATAAGATCGCCCTCGAGGTTATATGCGTGAACGACAACATGGCTTGGACGCGTAACCGGAACAGTAATGCCAGGGAACGAAAGACAGCCCTCTTCATATACACGAGGCTCGCCATCTGCAACTTTGATCTCTGGATTAATGAGCACAAAAGGGTTCTCTTGGCCGTTTGGATAGTCAACATCAATGACTACCATGCGTTTCATATAGCCAACCTGAGGTCCAGCAAGACCAACGCCGTCGGCAGCATACATAACTTTGAGCATGTGCTCGGCCATCTTGCGAACATCGTCGTTAATATCGTCAATCTCTTCGCACTCTTGGCTCAGACGAGGATCTGGCCAAAGTACCATATCATCAAATTCAGAACTCATAACAATCCTTACATCATGTCGTAAGCGTCAACATCTAATGTCATGTTGATACCCACTCTTTTATCAAGTGAAGCAGCACATTCAGAAAGAATTTCTCCTACCTGAGCATCCACGGGAGCCTTTACCAAAATATGTCTGCGATACTTATCTTTTACCTTGGCTTTTACACAATCAGCAGGACCCAAAATCTCCCATCCTGTTTGCGCGTCTAACTTCGCATGAAGAGCCTCTGCCATCTGATCTGCTACGCGTCGAACTTCTTTTTCTGAAGCGCCCCAAAAAAGCACATTAGACAACCGCGAGAAGGGCGGATAAGCCCCTTCTCTTCTCTCTTTAAGTTCTGCATCAAGAAACGGGCGTCTGTCATGCGTAACTACAGAAGCAATAGCCGGGTGTGTTGACCAGTACGACTGAATAATGACCTTACCTGGCTTTTCTCCCCTACCTGCACGACCAGCAACCTGCTCCAGCAAGTCAAATGTTCTCTCTGCCGCCCTAAAATCTGGCAGTTTAAGCATGGTATCGGCATTGATAACGCCAACCAAGGTGACATCAGGGAAATCCAGGCCCTTTGCAATCATCTGCGTACCAATGAGCACCGCTCCAGGAGTTGCATCAAAAAGCTCAAGAAGACGCTGATGCTCGCCCTTTTTAGCCGTGGTATCGGCATCCATACGAATAATTGGCGCATCGCTGCCAAGCAGAAGCTTAAGCTCATCTTCTACACGCTGTGTTCCCACACCATATGCACCCATATATCGGCTGCCGCAATTTGGGCATTTACTAGAAGGATTAGGATACGCATGCTGAGACCACTGCCTGCCGCAACTGTGACAAACCAGAGAATGCGTGCGTTCATGGTACGTGAGAGACGTCGAGCAGTGCGGACATTCGGGCACACAGCCACACTCGCGACACATCAAAAAGTTTGCAAATCCACGACGATTAAGGAGCAGAACGCTTTTCTCGCCACGCTCCATTTTCTTCTGCAAGGCCTCAGCAAGAGCTGCCGAGAAGACCGATCTGCCTCCGTTTTTGAACTGAGAAGCCATATCAACTACCTGGACTTGCGGGAGTACCGCCACACCGGGCCTCTCGGTCATGACAACACGCGTCCATTGAGTGCCACGCCAACTTCCTTGAGCTGTTCGGCATAAGCTCTCAAGCGAAGGTGTTGCAGAACCAAGCACCAGCGCAGCACCGCGAAGACGCGCCATCTGAGCAGCAACTTCTCTTGCGTGATAGCGTGGGAGCGAATCTTGCTTGTATGAAGCCTCGTGTTCCTCGTCAATGATGTACAGTCCAGGGTTTTGGATGGGCGCAAACAGAGCAGATCGAGCACCTACTACCACGCGAGCCCTACCCTGTCTGATTAAATCCCACTGGTCAAAACGCTCGCCAAGCGAAAGCTTTGAGTGAAGAACGGCCACCTGCTCACCAAAACGTGAACGGAATCGGCCAACTGTTTGCGCGGTAAGAGAAATCTCTGGGACAAGCACCACAGCACCCTTGCCAGCCGCTAAGGTCTTTTCAATAGCGGAGAGATACACCTCGGTTTTTCCTGAGCCTGTTACACCATCAATGAGCACAACATCGCCCTGAGCAGCAGTTTGTGCAGTCTCGATTGCTGCAAGAGCAGACTTTTGGCCCTCAGTAAGTTGCTGTGGACGAGGTGCTACACCGCTTGAAAGCGTGGTTCCCAGACCCTCCTGGCTTCCACGAATTTGTCGCTGTGTGCGCACCTCAACGATGTCTTTTTTCTGCAGTGCAGTAACCGCACTGCGAGCTCCTGGGATTGTGGCCGAGAGCTCGGATAACCTCATGGTACCTTGCGACAGAGCCTCAAGCACCGATCGCTGCTTGCTTGCATTTGCCGCTGGCGTAAAATCAGCCGCCTTTTCTGTCAGCTCAACCCATCGCTCATCAACAGGACCGGACTTCTCACAAACAAGCTGCCAGGGTGATTCTGTATCTTTTCTGGTGACTTTAACCTTTTGGCCAGGTGCTAAAAAAGGATGCAATGCGTCTGCGTAACTACAGGCATATTCTTTGCTCATCCATTCTGCTACCTGTGCAGACTGCTCATCAAATGCTGAATCTGCCAGGACTTGTGTTATCGGAAGCACACGCGCAACATCTAAACCTGAAGACACGCTGTCTGAAATGCCTACGACATAACCAACCACTTGCCTGTGAGAAAACGGCACCAAGACCGTTGTTCCCACAACCGCAGTCTTTTCCAAAGATTCTGGAATGGCGTAATCAAACGTGCCAGAAAGAGCACGAGTTGGTATGTCTAAAACAACATGTGCAAAAGGCACGTTCTTGCCTCCTTAAAGCCGTGGTTGATGGTTTACATCAAACGTGTAACGAGCAACGTGTGGCTGACCAGCTTCTTCAACCTCAACACAAACAAATGCGCACTCAACCTTAGTAAATCCGTGCTGCATCAAGACGTAGGCATAGAAGTTTGCCTGCATCTGATGATGCTCATAAATCTGAGTTGCACTAAGACCCTTATCGCCTGTTTTATAGTCAACTACCAGCGCATCTTTGCTTCCCTTATTATAAGCGAGAAGATCGATGGCTCCTTCTACATAGTTCCCATATTCAGAATCAACCTGCAGCGTAAAGGGAGACTCCGCAATAACTACATCATGAGCTAAAGCTTCTTGCCTGATTGCAGAATTACTCCACAGTTCAAGTGCTTGTTTGACTCGTGATACCGCGCGCTGAGGAACACTGTTCTTCAAGCACAATCTATCAATAGTTTTTTCATCAACCTTAGACTGAGTTTCAACCATAATCTGAGCAAGCTCATGGAAGGCTGAGCCTAGGTTGGTTGGATCTACTCCATCATCAGCTAATGTGTCAGGCAAAACAACGGAAGTCTCAGTTACTGGTTGAAGGTTATCCTCCTCATGTTCCTGGCGTTCTAACTGAGACTGGTCTTCAAGTTTCTGGTTATTCTCGACCTTAAAGTTCTCTGCCATTTGTTGGTGAGCTGATGAGTAACTAAAGAAACCTTTTCGCTGATCATACGTAGTTTCTGGGGTAACACTTAGTCTTACCTTCTCATAGAGGTCAAATGTTTCGACAACCTGAGAGTCTTCCTCTTCACTAGGCTTGCAATCAGAAGGTTCAACCAACTCTAAACCTTCAACCTGAATAGGCTCATCCTTCTTGCCAGAACCCTGAACTACACGCATACAACCAGCAAGATTTCCACCATATTCAAACTGATGCTCACCAGCAGAAAGTGGCGGCTCTTCAAACAAGGCTTTTGTAATCTTGCGTGTATAACGAGGGCTAATTCCCTCTTTAGTGAGGTCAATGGTTGAAGTAAGAATGACTGCTTCTCGAGCGCGTGTTAAAGCAACATACAGACGGCGGTTCTGCTCCTGCTCTTCAAACTCATTCTCTTGAGTTTCCAGAAACATTCTCCACTCAAGAAGACTCTTGCACTCATCAATACTTGTAGGAACCTCATGACAGCCGTCATACAATTCATGAAGTTTTTTAGAACTGCTTGAGAATGCAATCTGATACGAATCGTCTTTTTTAACATGCAAAAATGGTTCACTGCCAGCGCCTGCCTTAGGGCCAGACACAGCTCCTACAACAGCAACAACAGGAAATTCCAATCCTTTAGAAGCATGAATGGTCATAAAAGTTACGGCGTTTTGAGTGCTGCAGTGAAGCACTTTTGGCGACTCTTTAGCCGTGTTACACCATTGACTAAACGCTTTTGCGACTGAAGCTACACCAATGCTCAGTTCCTTTTGCAAGCTATCAATTTGTTCAAGAGCTGCAAAGATATTTGCAATCTTTGACTGCCCCTCATTACCCATCTTTTGAAGACGGGAAATCCATCCAGCATCAAGAACTACCTTTTTAATAACATCTGAAACTCTCTTGTTTGAAAGAGAGCTACGAGCATTACTCAACACCTCTAAAGCATTTTTGAGCTTTAGACTTATCTCAAAAGGTGGATTACATACGTCATTTACCACTGACTCTGCAATATCTCTATTGGTAATCCTCTGACCATTTTCTCCAAAATTAGTGCCCAAGAGAAGCAGGTCAGACGCATCAAGATTAAAAATCTCACTCGAGAGTACAGGAAACAGTCCCTCGTATGAATCGTACATATTTGCGAGTGCCTGTAAAAGACTACCAATCAGCTGAACCTCAGGCTGCTCACCAAACGTTGAAGCTCCAGAAACCACGCTTTCAATTCCAAAGGTACGAAGTGCCTCAATATAGGGCTGTGCCTTTTTAACTGATTTCATCAAAATTGCAACATCTTTTGCTTGGATATTCTCATCCTGCATAAGCGTGTTGATTCTGTCTGCAAGTTGATACGCAACAAGCTGGCTTCTTGTGACGTCATCGCCTGGCTTAGAATTTCCTGACTTTTCAAATTTTGTGACTTCAAAATATACGCGAGGCGAATGAGCAATGAATGGAGTTGCAGGTTCTTCTCGCCCAGCGGACAGATCCATAAAGTTAGGTATCATGCCATCAGCGCTACAAACCTTTGCAACAAATCGCAAAATTTCGTTGTGGCTGCGGAAATTATCTACAAGACGGGGTTGTAAATCTTTTGAAACCTCTGCTTGACGTCTAAAGAACACATCAACATCAGCACCGCGGAATCGATAGATTGACTGCTGCGCATCACCAACTGTGGTGAGATATTGAGCATCTTTACCTGAGAGACTCTTAATCATCTGCACCTGTTGCTGGTCCGTATCTTGGAACTCGTCAACCATTACAAGCTTGAATTTATCCGTGTAAACAGCTGCAATCTCTGGATGCTCTTCGAACACCTTTGCCGTTAGATGCAAAAGATCATCGTTATCAAGGCCACCAACAGCTTGCTTCTTTTGTTTAAAGAGCTTGTAGACCTGCTCTGTAACATCTTTCAGACACTGACCCTCAGATGTGTCCTGAATAAGTCCAAATAAAGCGCTACAAACTTTAAGCTGGTACACAGCTTCATCTTTTGCAATTTTTATTTCTTTTGAAGAACGGACGGCCTTGACGGCTTTTCCCAGAGCCTCCCAAAACGCCTGGTCAAAATCAGTTATCGAGAGAACCAAGTGTTGCTGCAATTTACTTGAAAGCTCAGATTGAATACTTTGTAGCTGCTCTGCTTCGTCTGGTTTTGTGGCAGCAATTGTACCCTTTAGTGCTTCAAGCGCAGCGTCAAGGTCCTCAAGCTCCGCTTTTAGAACTTCCAGGTCAGAGCTATCCCCTACAAATGAAATAGCATCCATTCCTACAGGAGATAACTGAGCGTACGAAATCAGCGTTTCAATACGAGACTTCAATGCATCTCTGTTCCCTGCATAGATTGAGAGAAACTCAGCATAGCTTTCATCTTGAGAAAGCTCTCTGAGTACTTCTTCAATAGACATATTGACCAGCTGATTTCTGGTCATGTCGTTAATGATTTCAAACTCAGGATCAAGACCCAAATCAAGTGCATGAATCTTTAAAATTCTGCTACACATACCGTGGATAGTACTAATCCACGCATCATCAACCTGCAACGCAGCGCTGTGAAGACCTTCTTTTTCTAGAGTTTCTCTAACGCGCTCTTTAATTTCTGTAGCTGCGGCATTGGTAAACGTAATAATCAATGCCTGATCAAGACTACTCAGATACGGCTTTCCGTCAGCTCCCGAGCCTTCTTTTAAAGCCCACACAATTCTCTGTGTAAGCGTAAAAGTTTTTCCTGAACCAGCACCTGCTGCAACAAAAAGAGGCTTATCAAGCGTCTTGATGGTCTTCTCTTGACCAGGCGTATAACGTGCATCAGCCATAGTAGCTTACCTCCTCTTGTCACACAGTTTTACTGGACAATACTTACATGCATCCTTATCGCAAGGATTGGCTCGAACATCTCCAGAAAGCATGGCTTGGACCTTCTGAGCAATTAAACTCTCCCAAGCGTCCAAGTAGTCTGCAAACTCCGCTGAGTTTTGAGACACAACCATAACTGCCTGGTCCCTGAGCTTTTTATCTTCCGGATGTATGTTCCAAATATGTTCTGTTGCCGCTTCTGTTGCCATGCCTGCAAGAGCAAATGAAGACTTATCTTTTTGCTCTTTGGTACCCAGATAAATTGCAGCAACTGGCTCGAGCTTATACTTGGTAAGCTGTTTTCTCATAATCTGAGCATATATTGCAGACTGTACATGCCTTGGAAGGATCTCTTTTGAAAGCTCACTATCCAGACTTAACTTTGCTGAATAAGCCTTCAGATCTTTTGTGACCTTGTGTTTATAGTCAATAATAAGTGCCTGACCATGAGCGTTTACATCTACACGGTCAATCGAGCCTGTAAATTGAGCTCCTGCATACTCAACAACGTTTTCTTCTCTACCAAAACGAAGCTCAAAGAACCTAGGCTGATAGCCAATAAAGTGCGAAGCTTCAAACTCGAGAAGATCCTTGAGATCTTCTCGTATATTCTCAACCTGTTTTCTTTCTTGAATACTATGCGGAATAAGCTCATTCGAAGATGCTCGGTTAATGTTGTTGAACTGCTCATCCCACGCCTGAGCAAAACAGCTGTCTAACACTTGTTTTGCATGATCTAGGTTATCAGATGTAATCCTAGAGCCAGGAATGTCTTGCAAAAGTGCAGATTCAACCACTGAATCAACATCAGCCACATCACAACCAAGTGCTTCAGCTAAAAGTGTTGCGTGTGTTAGCTCCAAAACACGATGGATAAAGGTACCTATCTGCATTGGAGCAAAGTCAGTGTCTACCTGAGAAATTTTGATGCGACGTTGCGTAAACCATTTGTAGGGACATTCAAGATACGTCTCAATCTGAGAAGCGGAAAGAAGCGGTAGCCCTTCTCGCGAGACCTCTATAAGGCCCTGTAATTCCTGCTCAAGGGTCTCCCTAGTCAAATGACGTGGGAGTACCACGATATTTTTGAGTTTAGGGTCAATCTCACCAGACTCGATTGTTGGGAGTTCAGCAACACGTTCTGGGTCAGTAGCTTGAGGCAACAGGTTTACCAGCACCTCTTCTTCTCCGCGTGCAACCCCTGTCTTCTTTGCATAGTCTTTGGGATAGCATGCTTTAACCTCACTGAGAGCTACTGCGTTAAAGACATCTTTTTGTTCAACCTTCTCAAATGCAACGCTGGTAGAAGCGGTTATAAGTGCCGTGTAGAAATCTCTTTGATACCGTGCAAACTCTGACACCTTAGGCATTTTACTCGCATGGCGAACAAACTCTTGAAGTGCACCGTCTGATGCCTTAACGCCAAAATTCAACGTATCCATGCCCTGGAAAATGACGGCATCAAAAGAATGTGGCTCAATAGAATGAGCTTGGCTTACAGGAGCGATTAGCACCTGAATATCAGACTCGATACCATTAGAAACAGGCATCATGACCGACTGATCTTTACAGAGGTCAATAAACGATTTGAGTGTCTGAGGAGTGAGCTTTAATCCCGCCTCATGCAGCTCCTGCGCAGAAGAAACAATCTTGTTCATTACCTTAAGCGACTCTTGGTTTTGAAGAGACGTTTCTTCAAATTGAACAACCTCTGCCTGCTCATCAGATGTTTCTGTAGCTAGGTATTCAATAATACGCTGAGCAGCAGAGCCAATTCTGCCAAGCTCAAGGCTCTTGATGGTATCTGCGCACAAACGTGAGCTCATAGCCGCCTTAGAAAGCGTCTCAAGCACTCTAGTGGCATACAGTGTTCTATTACCGCGCCAACTTTTATCCAGCATCCACGCGCGCTCAACGCTTATGCCTGAAATAGGTGAAATCAGATAGTCCGTAAGAGTACGTGGAGGCCACCACGACATATCCCCCATCTGATGGTCAGATGCCTGGTAGTCAATGCTTTTCTCGAGTTCTGCACGTCCCTTGAGCGTGACGTACGCATCAATCAAGCTAGCAAATGCGCTGCCCGCAAGTGAATCTTGAATGCGCACTGAGCGATTATAGTGAGCAGCAATCCCCTTAGCTGCAAGTTTTTGTGAAAGCGCATCCCAAACCCTTTGCGGATCTGAAGTGTACACCGCAAAGCTCTTGCATCCGGACTCTGCGCACTGAGAGATGTACCTGCTTATAGACTCTGCCTCGGCATGCTGACCCAGCGGCGACAAAAACGTTACTGCACCGCTCGGCGTAACCTCATTGCCCTCCTTGGCCCTAAAAACCCTGGCGAGAAGATCGGTGAGCTCCTGGCTTTTTGCGGCTGGCGCAAGCCCCACATCCACACGACAATTGCATCCCGGGCCGCCAACCAACTCCAGCTGCTGCTCTGCTGTATAACCTGCAGGTCCTTCGGGTACGTAGAGAGAAAACACCACGTCCCGCTTCTGCGACAGCCTGCGCACAAACTGAAGGCGCGCCTCCGAAAGATCTTCAACTCGCGAGAAAACAAGTGCAGGTCCTTGCGCTGGGATGGACTGCAGTAGGTAATCCAGACACTGACACACCTCAACGTAAGACTTTTCTTTAAGCAGCATCTTGTAGCGCTCTAACACCTTACAAGCACTCATCTGACCAGCGGAAAGTTGACCAGAAACCACAATCTGATCAAGCTTTGTCAGATACTCTGGAGCAAGCTTGGAAAGAAGTTCCACGGTACCCTTGCTAGCAGTTAAAGTGCCTAACTCATCAGCAGACATTCCATCCAGAATCTGCTGGAAAAATACCTTGCGAAGCGTATTTGAAAGCAGACGATCAGAGCTTCCATACAGCTTCCATTGATCGCGCATCCACTCATCAAAAGTTGAAACATTCACGCCAACAGAGAGTTCTTGGATGGCACCAAGCTGCCTCTTAACTAACAACACAGCATCGGAAGAAGGCACTATAAGCTGAGCGAACCCCCACCTCTCAAGTGAAGCTCTTAGCTGCTCTTGAATAGAGTTTGATAAGAAAGCACCTGTTTGTTGTTTGTACAGAAGCAAGCCCATACGTCACCTCTCCGATTTTTCTTACTTCTAAAGTTACCACGCACACCGGACATAAATTAGAATCAAACTAAACAACAACTAAAAATCCCGTATCAAAAGGATTTTCATGATTATTTTGCTTCCTCCATCATCAGGAAAAACCGCCCCCACCTCGGGGCCTTCTCTTGATCTCTCATCACTTTTGTTTGGCTCCAAGCTCACCAGCTGTCGAGAAGAGCTCATCAAAGAACTACAACAGGTATGCTCTCGTGCAGACGCAGCTCAGGTGCTTAAAATTGGCCCTAATACCGTCGGTGACATTGCCGACAACCTAGACGTCTATGAAGCTCCAACCACAACCGCGCTCAATCTCTATACTGGCGTACTTTTTGAGGCTGCAAAATTCAACCAAACACTTGAAAACGCCGCGTTAGAAAACACGCAGAAAACAGTCACATTACCAGCAGATATCCTTAACTCAGAAATCATGATTTTCTCTGGTCTTTGGGGCGTTGTAAGACCGCACGATCTTCTCCCCAACTATAGACTTTCTGCCTCAATCAAGCTGCCCGCTGTTGGTACCGTTGCAACTTACTGGAAAAAGCAGCTCAATCCCCTGTTAAATGCCACTCTAAAGAATCAAATAGTTGTGGATTGCCGCTCAGGAGAATACAGAAAGATGTGGACGCCTTCGGCAAAGCATCCTTGTGAGCTGTTGCAAGTTGTTGTTCAGCGAGAAGATCCTTGTACGGGAAAGCGCAGTGTAGTGTCGCATAATGCAAAACACATGCGTGGTGTACTTGCAGGCACCCTCTTTGAGCAGCGAGCAAACGGAAAACTCTCTAAAAAGGTTAGCGTATCTCAAATTATAGAAATTGCGAGCAATCTACCAGGCGTCATTGATGTTGACGTAAGCACAGCAAATGCTTCTGGAGAAGCAACGCTTACGCTAGTCACTGCTCAAAACTAATAGGCTTAAGCGTTCTTAGTGCTAGTCTTTTGAGCTTTCTTGATCTGCCGCATCAGCCACTGGAACACCATAACTACAACAATTGTGACTGCAAAGACAAAGATGCCTCGTACAAAAGCATTTCCAAGCAAGCTGTATGGGAATCGACCAAGTCTTAGTCCCAAGAAGTTAATAACAGGAATCTGGAACAGATAGACTCCTAAAACACCAGCAGATACCGTGCTGATGTATTTCTTGGCACCATCGGAAAGCTCCTGCAGCCTTGGCTCAAGGTTGAACACAAATAGGAACAAAGATGCGGCCTGTGCTAAGCAGAGGAAGTTTCTAATAGTAATGGGATAGCTCTGATATGTCATTTCTGGCGTCAGTGGTGTTCCAAAGTTGTTAGCAATAAGTCCCCAACCAAACATGGCCGCAGATGAAAGCAAGAAAATTACAGCGAGCACAAGATTGTTTTTAGTAAATTTTGGAAGCTCGTCATAATAGGTCTTAACGTAATAACCAAGCAGATAATAGAAAAGGCCATCGCTGTTAAAGGCAGCCCATCTGAACAACTGATCAAAGTAGACACCACGAACACCAAGAAACTCAAGAAGAGGCAGAACAAAGCTCACAAAGAGCGTAAGCGCCATAACATAGAGCAGAGTCTCTTTCTTTTGAACTACCAAAGAAAGCACAGGTGTCAAAAGATACAGATACAAAATGGTATAGATGAACCAAAGCGTGCTGTTAACGTTATTAGTTAGAAAGCGTTTTACAAAATCAGCAAGTCCAGCGTTTGCAGCAAATTCCTCCGCACCCCAAAACTTTGTAGGAAAAAGCACGTACATCAGATACACCACTGCGCTGCCAAAAATGAGCGCCATCAGCGTCTTTCTTGCACGCTTCATAAAAAATGTTTTTGTGGAGTATTTACTTCTATAACCAAGCAGATTCATACCACTCAGCATAAAAAAGATGGGTACCGCGTAAATAAACGCAGCTTGCAGAGCTAAAGAGAAGGCCCATGTTTTAGTGTGTGCAAGCGAAAAAACGTTGAGCGAGGTATGCAGCATAACTACAGCAATACCTGCCAGAAGGGTAAGAACATCTGCAAAAACAAAGCGCTTCTTAATGGTAGCTGCTTTTGAAGAAACTGTAGCTTTTTCCACGGGCTTCTCCCCAAATCAATCAAACTTCATCTATGCTTAGTATACGAAAAGTACCAGCAGGAAAGAGGCATCATGGCAAATGTCGTTGACTATCTACACTGGCGCGGCGATCTGACGTTTGAAAAGGATCCCTTTAACAACGTTGATAACCTGATTCTTTCAATTCTTTCCTATCTGGGATTTGGTGGGGTCGTTCCTTCTGAGCGTAGCGAGAAACGCGTTCTACTTGGTGACGCCTGCGCCAAAATGCTGGAAAAGCTTAAAGATGACCCGTCTCTTATTACGGGATTTTCTCGCGTTGATGGAACCTTCCTTGAGGCGCTGGTCAACGCTCCCCGCTTTGCCAACATTGAACTTGGTCGCTATGTGGACCGCATTAATGTCGAGAAAAACCTGCAGTTTGCAGCATTTACCGCTTACCTACCTACTGGTCAGATGTATGTCTCGTTTAGAGGAACCGACGGCACCCTAGTTGGCTGGCGAGAAAACCTCAACCTAAGCTTCCAGGTTACATCCGCTGATAAATCAGCAGCACTATACCTTGAGAAGCGCATTCGCGAACACCTTGCAGACGGTAATAGTACTTCCTGCTCAAACGTAATGGTTGGTGGCCATTCTAAAGGCGGTAACCTTGCGGCATACTCAGCAACAGTCTGCCCTGAAGAACTGCTTGGCACGTTTGACCGCGTCTGGAGTAACGACGGTCCTAACATGTGTCCAGAAATTCTTCCCGCCACAGCCCATAAGGTGCTTGGAGATAAATACATCCGTATTTTGCCTGAATTTAGTGTAGTGGGCATGATTTTTGATGATCCTGCTGTTCCAAAGCTCATCGTAAAAAGCTCCGAGACAGGCATGATGGCTCACGATGGTGTCTCCTGGCAAGTCTCTCGCAATACCTTTGAGTTTGCTGATGATTTCCAGCTGGAATGTAAAAAGATTAACGAGGCGTTTAGCAACTGGTATAAAGAACTCCCACTCTCTGATCGAGAGCACTTTACTAATGAGCTCTTTGACGCCCTTTCGGCAGGTGGAGCAATCTATTTCAGCGACATTATTAGCTCACCTGCAAACTTACAACCTGTTGTTGCTGCGCTCGCTAAAACAGAAAAGCAAACCAAAGAAGTCTTTTTTGACCTCTTTGGTTCGCTTGTCAATGCATCCGCAACATCTTTGATTGAAAACATTACTGAGTCTTCTCAGATTTCTCAGCTAACTTCTGCTATCTCAGAAAGCTTTGCCAAACTGGATAAAGCCCAGAAGGAACTTACGAAAGGTTCTCCTTCTTCAAACCAGTAAGGCCAATCACAATTGAAGAGACAATCGAGATAACAATTGAGCCCAAAATTGCTGTGCCCAAGGAATCAATAGCAACGCCTGCATGTAGTAAGTTCCTTGAGATGAAGCTTGCCAACTCAAGCGTAAAGGCATTGATAAAGAGCGAGAAAATACCCAAGGTAAGTACGTTAATAGGCAGCGATAGCAGCTTAACAACAGGCTTGATACCCGTGTTTACTGCCGCTAGCACAAGAGAAAACAGAATAGGACCTGCCCACGAGCCGCCCACAATGGTCAGGCCTGGAATTAAGGTACAGGCCACTAGCGTAGCAACTGTAGTTACAAGCCATGTTGCGACAAATGTCATCAAAGCACCTCTTTGAAAAAGCCCGGCTGGCGCCGGGCTTAACGTACACTTTTATGTAAGTTAGAAACTTACTCGCCGAAGCCGTTGTCAACAAGAGCAATGAGAGCGTCAAGAGCTGCCTGCTCATCAGCGCCGTCACATGCAATCTCAATCTTAGTGCCAGTACCAAGGCCGGCAGCAAGAATCATCATGATGGACTTAGCGTTAACTGGTGCGGAGTCCTTGTCAACATTCTTGATGGTGACGTTGCTCTCAAACTTCTTTGCCTCAGAAACAAAGACGGATGCTGGACGAGCGTGAAGGCCAGTTGCATTGATGATAGTAGTCTGCTTTGAAACCATAAGTGGACTCCCCTTCCGGAAACCAAAAATCTACTCGAGAGTTATTCTCGATTAATCGTTACTATCGTAACAAAACATAACGTATTATATCCAATCTTATTTCCAGAAAAAACCAAATTAGACTATGAATTGCCCAAAAACAGGGTAAAAATAGAAAGTCAGAACTCTTACAGGAGGAACAAATGACTGAAAACAATCTCCAGAACTCTGAGCATGAAGAGCTGGACGCAACAAATACTCACACGCCAGTTTCTGAAGAGCAGACTGAGCAAACTGATAAGACTGAAGAAAATAAGTCCCAAGATATCCAGAAGATTGCACAAGAAACAACTCAGGCAGTTGCTAAGGGCGTAAGCAACGCTTTTGAGAGTGCTACTACTGCTGTTGCAGAAGGCTTTCAGGCAACCAAAGAAGTGCATGAGGCAGCACGAGAAACCAGCAATGCCAAACAGCAGCTCAAGCAATTGGAAGAAAACCTTGCAAAAGATAAAGAAGATCTTGAGCACCGAGACCACGTCAGAGATTCTTACGACGACATCATTACCGAGCAACAGAGCATCATCAATGATGCCGCGAAGGTAATGAGCGAGCAGTCCACGCAAGTTGATCTTCTTACGGTTAAAAAGAATCAGTTAATTCAGCGTCTTGAGCAGCAAAAGCTTGATGATGAAGCCAAAATAAAGCCCTATAAAGAGGTTGCTGCCACAGCAAAAGGCAGACTAGACGACATCTCAAAGACCATCTCTGAGGCACAGCGTGGTGTCAAAAATGCAGAAGCACAACTCAAAGAAGTTACCGAGAAACGCGATGCAGCTGTAGCATCTGCACGTAAAGCACTAGAAAACTCTCAGGCAAGACAGCTTTCTCTGAGAGAAGAAATCGCAGGTCTTAAGACAGATCCTGCTGCAAATCACGATGCCATTATTCGCCTTGAAGAAGATTTGAAATCTGAGCTTGCTCGTTCAGAAGAAGCTAAAAAGCAGTCTGATGAGATTCAAAACTCATTCCAGTCTTCTCTTGAGATGGCGCAAACGCACTACTGGACGCAAAGCAAATCCCTGGAGTACTCAGAGTCCTCTATCGATGCTGCACGCGCTGACTACGAGCAAAAACAACAAGAATATGACGCAGTAGTAGCTGAGTCTAATGCCCGTCAGAGAATCTTGAGCAAAGATATTGAGACTCTTGAAGAAAAAATTAAGGCAGCTAAAGAGCTCTTTAACGAGGCGGCAGACAAACATGATGCGGCACAAACAATCATTGATGATGCTAAAGAGATTTATGCAACACCAGAGATTACTGAGCAGCTCAGAAAGTCTGTTGACGAGCAAATTATCAACGTAAGTGCAAAGAAACACACGCTTAAGAGTCTTATTCGTGGCGAGAAAATCCTTCGTGAAGCAACTCGTGGACAACGCATTGGTTTTATCGCCGTAGTCATTGGCATGATAGTTATTCTTGCGCTCTTTGTATGGCTGATATTCAACAGGCCATAAGCCCATAAGCATATCGGTATGTAAAAAAGACGCCTCTTGGGTGTCTTTTTTGTATTACAAACATGAGTTTGATTTAGGAGTTAATAGAGCTGACTTAGATGATAATCATGGCGTCACCAAATGACAAGAAACGGTACTTCTCGTCAATGGCACTTTGATAGGCGTTCATAATTTGATCGCGCGTTGCAAAGGCAGAAACCAGCATCATCAAGGTAGAACGTGGAACATGGAAGTTAGTCACCATAGTATCTACCACGTGGAACGTAGAGCCTGGCATCAGGTATAGATTAGTAGTTGCATTCTCTCGAGCAACCATGTCGCCTTCATGAGTCACTGCAGCAGAGTCTTCTACCTCTTCAAAGCGACGAGCCACAACAGGAGGCTCATCAGCAGGAGCCTTGCTGTCCCATGCACTCTCAAGCGAGCGGACACTGGTAGTACCAATGGCAATAACCTTATGACCAGCGGCTTTAGTAGCCTTTACTGCGTCTACAACTTCTGGAGCTACGTGATAGCGCTCAGTATGGATGACGTGTTTAGTAGGGTCATCCTCTGTTACCAGCCTAAAGGTATCAATACCAACCTCAAGCTCAACAGATGCCCACTGGACACCTTTTGCTTTGATGGTTTCAATGAGCTCAGGAGTAAAGTGGAGACCTGCGGTAGGAGCTGCAGCAGAATGCTCGTCCTGCATAGCGTAGACCGTCTGGTACTTCTCTGGGTCTCCCTCGTACTGTGTAATATACGGAGGTAGTGGAACGTGGCCCGCCTCATGAATAGCCTCGTCAAGAGTGCGATCTCCTTGTGCTTCAAAACGCACCAGGCGACCTCCCCTGTTGTCGTCAACAAAGTCCACAATGGTGCCCGTCAACACAACAGGAGCTGAGTCAGGAGCATGCAAGCCACCTGCACGGTATTCAATTACTGCGCCAGGCTTTAAACGCTTACCAGGATTTACCAGACACTCCCATACAGCGCCCAAAGCATCAATGTCTTCTCGACGTTTTAAAAGCAGCGTTTCTGAGACGCCACCCGTATTTTGCTTTTTACCTACAAGGCGAGCTGGCATAACACGCGTCTGGTTAACTACAACCAAATCACCTGGCTCAAGATACTCAACAATATCAGTGAAGTGCTTGTGCTCTATGTGGCCATCTTCTCTATGCAGCACCAAAAGCCTACAAGAGTCTCTTGGCTCAGCAGGAGCTTGTGCAATACGTTCTTCTGGGAGGTTGTAATCAAAATCGTCAGTTCGCATGACGTGCTGCCTTTCTTGCGTCACGAGCTTCATGACGCTCTATCTGAGCCTCGGCCGCAGAATATCTGCAACCGCAATAATTTTGTCGATACATACCAAGCTCACGAGACTCTTTTGTAGCCTCTGGGTAAAACGGACGGAAGTCTCTCCATACCGGCGTCAGTCCATGGGCATGCGCAATAGATACCAGTTCATCCTCGCACGCATCAAAGAGCTGATAGGGCGAGACGGCCAGTGTTGTAGAAACGTACTCAAATCCGCGCTCAGCTGCCACACGACAGCTCTCTGCCAGGCGGATTGCGTAACAAGCGCGGCAACGACGATCTCGTTCAAACCCCTGAGGAGCAACGGCTCGCTCCCACTGTTCTCGCGGATCTCCCGCCACAATTACCTCAACATGAGCTTCTTCTTGAGCCCACGCAAGTAATGTCTGCAGACGCCTATCGTGCTCTTCAACTGGCTGAATATTAGGATTAGTCCAACAAATAGTTGGCTCAAAGCCTTCTTCCCTTAGATGCTTTAAAGGCTCAAGTGAGCAAGGTCCGCAGCATGCATGAAGCAATAGCGGTGTTCCCGGCTCTACTGAAAGAGTCTCAATTGACTGGAGTATGTTTGAAGCCATTAGTTCTTCTCGCCTTGTACCTTATAACATTTCCAACCCACTATAGCGCAGGCAACAAGGCATACAAAGATGGTGACAACGCTTGCTTCAATACCGTAAGCTCCACCCGAGATGAAATCAGATGCAGCAGGATACGCTGTTAAAAGCGTAGTGGGGAGAAGAACGGTGGTGACTGAAATTCCTAGAAGCGGACCAGTTACAAAATTCCAAATAAAGTGCATAGCAATAGTCATGAGAAGGTTATCAGTAAGCCAAAATACCAAGCCATAGAAAATACCCATCAAAAAGACTGAGATTGCTGCAGCAACAGAAATATTTGGTGTAAGACCATACGTTGCGGTAAAAAGCACCGCTTGAAGTACAAGTGCTACAGGCAAAGAGCTTTTAGCTGCGACACCTGTCTGCAAGAAGCCTCTGAATAGAATTTCTTCTGCAGCAGATTCAATAAGTGTGGCAAAGAGCAAAAAGATGGCAACAAAAATATTGTATGACGGATTGAAATTAAAGTTGAAACCATCAATCAACATGGTGGCACCAAAGGTAAAGAGCACCATCAAGAAACCAAAGGTAACACCACGCATAAATCCTGGCCATGCGCTTACTCTAAGACCCAAAGATCTGAGATCTCGTTTATTAACACGAAGGACCCAGAATAAAATCAAGGCTCCTGCAAACATGCTTCCAAGAAGACCCAACACCGCAGGAAGTATATCGTTTGGTGGAAGTTCCCCCATAACCATCAAAGGAATATGACATACAAACATAAGCAAAAGTGCAAGGTCAGCCACAAGAAAAGGAGTCACCACAGACTTTGGTGGATTCTTCAATACAAACTCAAGACTTGTCTTTGGCTTTTTTCTACCCACGCGCACTCCTTACATAATTTCTTCTCACTATAGTATCGAGTTCTGAATCTATTCGTGTAGTGAATCAAAAAAGATTAGAATAAGAAGATAATTTGCGTAATCTACTTATTCCAACTGCGAGGTATCCATGGCCGAAAGCTACGACATGAACAACCGCCCACGTTTTCCTAAGCGTGCTGTCATCACTGGTGGTATGCCCTATGGTAATAAGAATCTCCACTTCGGACATATTGCGGGCGTTTTTGTCCCAGCTGACTTCTTTGCGCGTTTCTTAAGAGATCGAATTGGCCAGAAAAACGTACTGTTTATCTCGGGAACTGACTGCTATGGCTCTCCTATTGCTGAGGGTTATCGTAAAAAGGTTGAAGAAGAAGGCTTTGACGGAACTATCCTCGATTACGTCAATCAGAACCACAACCTACAGAAGAGCGCTCTTAACGCCTATAACATCTCTCTTGATTTCTATGGTGGCTCTGCACTTGAGCCGGCAGCAAAGATCCATGAAGAGATGGCAGATGCTATTATGCACCGCTTATATGAGCGCGGTAAGCTTTCCAAACTCTCAACCAAGCAGTTCTATGATACCGAGGCTCAGACATTCCTTAACGGCCGTCAGGTCAATGGTCGCTGTCCCATTAAGGGATGCAAGTCAGAGAAAGCCTACGCAGAAGAGTGCGACCTAGGTCATCAGTTCAATCCAGAAGAGCTCATTGCTCCTGTGTCTCAGCTCACCGGTACCACGCCAGAGCTTCGCCCTGCACCAAGTTGGTACTTTGACCTTCCACAATACAAAGAGTTTCTAAATAACCTGGTAGAAAAGTGGAAGAACAACCCACAGATTCGCTCAGTTGTTACCTCAACAGTTCAAGAGACTCTAACCGAGCCTATTATCTACATTCAAAATTCCTACCGCCAAGACTTTGACGGTGTTGCCTCTTCCCTCCCAACTCATAGTGTTATTGAGCCAGAAGGTAACGCTTCTTCTTTCTCTATTGTCTTTGAAAATTGGCAAGACAGAGATGAAGCTCGCGAGAAACTCAAAGAGGCTGGAATTCGCTTTAGAACAAGTAAGACGCTTCTGCCCTACCGTATGACCGGCAATATCTCTTGGGGTCTCAAATCCCCTGATATCGAGGACCTCAAAGACCTGACCATCTGGGTCTGGACTGAGTCTCTCTGGGCTCCTATTACCTTCACCCGTGCTGCTCTTTCTGAAGATGCAAGCAAGGGCGGCACGCGCTACTCTTCTGACGAATGGCGCGATTGGTGGTGCAGTGATGACGCTGCTGTCTACCAGTTCATTGGTCAAGATAACATCTTCTTCTACTGCATTGTCCAGAACCCTCTGTGGGATGCACTTGATTGGGGTCTTATCACTGATACCCCCGTTGCTAACTACCACATTCTCTTCATGAACAAGAAGGCTTCCAGCTCTGGTGCTATCAAGCCTCCTATGGCCGAAGATCTTCTTGAGTTCTACACCCCAGAGCAGCTCCGCGCCCACTGGCTCTCTCTTGGCCTTGATCAGCGCGCCGTGTCCTTCTCGCCAAAGGCTTTTGACACCTCCGTATCCAGGAAGGGCAAAGACGGCGAGCCAGATCTTCTGGTAAAAGATGACCCTCGCGTTGTTGATCCAGCGCTCAAGGAGTCAGCGTTTCTCACTAACATCTTTAACCGCATGGCTCGTAGCTGCCTGTATGGTGCAGCCAATGCGTGTGGTGGTCACCTGCCTATCAGTGAGCCTCACCAGGAAGTTATCAACGCTGCTCAAGAGGTACTTTTAAAGTACGAGCAGCTTGCATACGGCTTTGATGCACACTCTGCTCTTGCTGCTGTTGACGAGTATGCTCGCGCAGAAAACAAACGTTGGGGCGAGGCTTCCAAGGCCGCTCAGGGCAATGACGAGGCCTACGACCAGGCACTTGCTGATGCATTCTATGCGCTCAAGACCATCACGCTGCTTATGCACCCGGCTGTTCCGGAAGGCTGCGAGCGCATTGCAGATGCCCTCAACTTCCCCCATGAGGAGTTTTTCTCTTGGGATAACGCTTTTATGGGTCCAAAGGAGCTTGCCACAAAGCTTGGCCAGAGCCCAGAGGAACACCAGCTTGAAGAGCTCCCTCCTCGCTTTGACTTCTTCAAAGCACATCCAAGCCAGAAGAACTAAAACAAGCACAGCTAGGAGCATACGTGGTCGAGTTTCCACCCGTCTACCGCCCAAAACCTTATAGCAAGCCAACAGCACACCTGAAGAGCCATCTTCAGGTGTTGCTTGATGACGGCGCAGAAATTGCAACGTTTGTCTATGCTCCTGCCGCTCCAGCTGGCGAGAAACCCTGTAAAGACCTTGCTTCAACTGCAGCTTATTTAGCATCTGTTCCCAACGATACCTTTGCTACACCCATTGTTTTTCTCCATGGAAATGGAGAAGAGCACGGCATCTTTGGCACCATCATTGACGAAGTATGCAGCCGCGGCTACATCGCAATTGGTATTGATTCAAGAGATCAGGGTTTAAGCACCCGAGGAACTGCCACCTTTACCTACGAGCAGATGGCAGAAGATACGTATGCTGTCCTGAGGCAGCTTGGCGTTTCATCTGCACATATTGTGGGCTTTTCTGACGGAGCTATTCTTGGTCTTCTTCTGGCACGTGACTATCCAGACGTAGTTGCCTCTCTTGTATCTATCGGAGCAAATCTTGAGCCTGACACGTTAGGTGATATGACCTGGCTATATGAAAGTATCGAGGGCAATAAACGTTGGGCAGCTCAAGGTTGGGAAGGTGCTGTTCTAGAAGATGGTTATCCTGTTCCCTCTCCTTCTGAAGCTGCGCGTATTGCAGAGCATCTAGAGCTCATGGTAGATAACCCACATATTGATCCCGCAACTCTTGGACATATTTCTATTCCTGTTGTTGTCATGGCCGGTGAATACGATGAAATTTTTCCAGAGGAAACTCGTCGAATTGCTGAGGCAATCCCTACCGCTCGACTTCTCTTTGTTCCAGGTTGCCCACACAACGTTCCTAAGGTGTCTCCGGGTGCAGTACTTCGTAGATTATTTGCAAATTTTTTATATCTCTAGTACTTTTGCAAGAGCAATTGTTTGCCTTACCTGCAAATTTGATGGAATTTGAAAAACTTAGGTACTTAATTGTTAAGTACCTTGCTATCTCAGAATTTTTGAGTAAAATACCTAACAAGATTTATTTCTGTTACGGGAGGTACTCATGCATCAGGCATCAACCTCACCTACTCAAGAGATGCGCATCATTCGCAATCTTGGCCACCTAGGCCATTATCTTTACATCACGCGTGGATGTCGTGGTGGTCAGCAGTTTATTTTGACTGCGCTCTATCGTGATGGAGATATGACACAAAAAGATCTTCTCGCCAAGACAAAGAATACATCTGCATCACTTTCAGAAATGGTGAGCAAACTTGAAGCAAAAGGTCTTGTTGAACGTACGCGCGTAGACAAAGATCGCAGACAAACACTTCTTTCTTTGACAAAAGAAGGTCGCAAACAAGCAAAAGAAGCTCAAGAGGCTATTGAGTCATTTGAAGCGCACGCATTGTCTATTCTTTCTGATGAAGAAAAAGTTACATTCTGCACATATCTAGATCGTTTAGTTGAACATTGGGACACAATTAATAGAGATGAGAAGGGAGAAACAGCATGTCAGAAGAAGTAACTTCAACTGAAGAACTTGAAAACATAATTGAATCAACTGAAGCAGAAACTGCTATGGTTCCCTCTGCTCTGACAGGTATTGTAGATGTCAGCAATCTTTCCATTAAAGAGATTGCTTTAGTGCTTTCAAAGAGTATCGGTGAGTTCAAAAGAGACACTATCCTCACTCCTCTCTTTGTGTTAATTGAAACTATCTTAGAAATTCTCATTCCTTTTAGAACAGCTAATCTTGTTGATACGCTTCGCACGGGGGCAGAACTAAACGCTGTCATTCAGTCTGGAGCTGTTCTTGCTGCTATGGCAATGCTGTCGCTGCTGTTTGGAACACTATCCGGTATTTCTGTTGCCAAAGCATCCACAGGCTTTGCGCGCAATCTTCGCCGTGATATGTTCCGTAATATCCAAAATTTCTCGTTTACCACTATTGATGCATTCTCTTCGTCATCGTTAGTAACACGCCTTACTACGGATATTTCTAACGTGCAGATGGCATTTATGATGCTCATCCGCATGGCCGTTCGTGCTCCATTTATGTTTATTGCAGCGTTTATTGCTGGCTTTACCATGGGTGGCTGGCTTGCCCTTATTTTTGTTGGCGTCATGCCTCTTCTAGGAATTGGCCTCTACTTCATTATTTCTAGAGTCATTCCTATTTTTAAAAAGGTATTTAAGAGATACGATGCACTCAATGAATCCACTGAAGAAAACTTGGCTGGTATCCGCGTTGTTAAGTCATTTGTAAATGAAAACTTTGAGCGTCAGAAATTCGATAAAGCTTCAGAAGAGCTGCGCGAAGATTTTACAGCAGCCGAGAGGCTCCTGGCTCTGAACTCTCCATTTATGAACTTCACTATTTACGTGCTGTTTGTCTTCATTCTGTACTTTGGCTCGTATCTGATTGTCTCTTCTCAGGGAACTGCATTTGGCGTTGGACAGCTTTCTTCGCTTATTACGTATGGCTTTATGATGCTTATGGCACTCATGATGCTTTCCTTTGTCTTTGCCATGATCATCATTGCAGAAGAAGGTGCTCGCCGCATCTGTGAGGTACTTCTTGCAACTTCCACTATTAACAACCCAGAAAATCCTTTGACCGAGGTTACAGATGGATCCATTGATTTTGAGAACGTTGGATTCTCCTATTCCGGTCCAGAGGGTCGAGAAGCCCTGTCTGGTGTAGATCTTCACATCAACTCTGGTGAGGTCATCGGTATCATCGGTGGTACCGGTTCTGCAAAGTCCACGCTGGTGCAGCTTATTCCTCGCCTATACGATGTAACCGCTGGTAGCGTTTCTGTTGGCGGACACGACGTCAGAGACTATGACATTGATACTCTTCGTGGTGCTGTTGCCATGGTTCTTCAGAAAAACGTTCTCTTTAGCGGTACCATCAAAGAGAATCTCCTGTGGGGTAACCCTGACGCCACCGATGAGGAGATTCTTGAGGCAGCTCGTCTTGCTCAGGCTGATAGCTTTGTTCAAACCTTCCCTGATAAATATGAGACTCATATCGAGCAGGGTGGCAACAACGTTTCTGGTGGTCAGAAGCAGCGACTCTGTATTGCGCGCGCACTGCTTAGGCGCCCAAAAGTACTTATTCTTGATGACTCTACCAGTGCTGTTGATACAAAGACAGATTCTTTAATTCGCGCTGGTCTTAAAGATTTCTTGCCTGATACCACCAAGATCATCATTGCTCAGCGTACTTCCAGTATCGAAGAATCTGACAAGATTATTGTTCTGGATAACGGTCGCATTAACGCAATTGGTACGCACAAAGAACTCCTGAAAGATAACCCAATCTACCGTGAAGTGTACTTCTCACAGAACAAGCAAAGTGTTGATGAAAATCAGTCTCAGGAAGGTGAGGTGACTTCTCATGAGTAGGACAACAGAAACAAACAGTACAAGACCAAAGCTTCCCGTGGGAATAATTCTTACTCGAACCATTAAAATGCTCTGGGAGTTCTACCCTGTCCTTCTCCCTGTAGCACTTCTTGGTGCTGTTATCCAAGCAATTATGCAGTCACTCCCAAGTGTCTTCTTAGAGCGAATCCTCTCTATCATCTCTAACTTTATTGATACTGGTGACTGGAGTTCTGCTGAAGGCTTAGTCTTCCAGAACGTGGCTCTTCTCGCCACCTTCTACGTCATTGGACTTCTTGCGAATATCATCTCTACCCAGAGTATGGCTATTGTCACCCAGGGAGCGCTGCAAAAATGGCGTTCAAAGATGTTTTCGCACATGCAGGACTTGCCTATTAGGTACTTTGATACGCACCTCAATGGCGACATCATGAGCTATTACACCAATGATATTGACGCAATGCGTCAGATGATTGGTACCAGTCTTCCAAACCTCCTCTTTACCTCTGTGGTTATCATCGCAGTAGTATTCATCATGTTTTACTACAGCGCACTTATGGCCATGGTTGTTCTGTTTGGATTCTCTTTGATGGGCCTTGCTACTAAAACCCTTGGTGGTAAGTCCGCAAAGAACTTTGTTAAGACTCAGAAAACCACCGCAGATGTTGAGGGTCACATTCAGGAAATGATGAATGGCGAGAAGGTCGTTAAGGTCTTTAGTCATGAGGCAGAAACTATTGAATCATTTGACAAAATCAACGATGAGCTGATGGTTGTTGCAAGAAATGCAAACCTTTATGCCAACACGCTTATGCCTATCCTCAACAATCTGGGCAACATTATGTACGTTGTAGTTGCTGTAGTTTCTGGTGTGTTTATTGCTCTGAACATTCAAAACGTTTCTTTGTCTGGTCTGCCTTTCACCATTGCTGTAGCTGTCCCCTTCCTCAACATGACACGTCAGTTCTCCGCTCAGATCAACCAGATTTCTAGTCAGATTAACTCTGTTGTTATGGGTATCGCTGGTGCTAATCGAGTTTTTGAACTACTTGATGAACCAGCAGAGACTGATGAAGGTTACGTTACGTTAGTCAACGCAGAAACCATTGACGGTAAAGTTCAGGAAGCTGAGTACCGCACCGGTTACTGGGCTTGGAAGTATCCACACAGTGATGGCACCGTTACCTACACCCCTGTTAAGGGAGACGTTCGCCTCTTTGATGTTGACTTTGGTTACGAGCCTGGCCACACCGTGTTGCATGATATTTCTCTTTATGCAAAACCTGGTCAGAAGGTTGCCTTTGTTGGCGCAACAGGCGCTGGTAAAACAACCATTACTAACCTGCTCAACCGCTTCTATGACATTGAAGACGGCAAAATTCGCTACGACGGCATCAACATTAACAAAATTAGAAAGAGCGCTCTTCGTCGTGCTCTCGGTATTGTTCTGCAAGACGTCAACCTCTTTACGGGTACCGTCTTGGATAACATCCGCTACGGGCGTCTTGATGCTACTGATGAGGACTGCGTGAAGGCCGCAAAGCTTGCTGGTGCCGATGACTTCATCAGACGTCTTCCTGACGGCTACCACACTATGCTCAAGGACAACGGCAGTGCCCTCTCCCAAGGACAGCGCCAGCTCATCTCCATTGCTCGCGCAGCAGTTGCAGATCCACCCGTCATGATTCTGGACGAGGCTACCTCCAGCATTGACACACGTACTGAAGCAATTGTCCAGCGTGGTATGGACGCTCTGATGTACGACCGCACTACCTTTGTTATTGCTCACCGTCTTTCTACGGTTAGAAACGCAGATGTTATTGTCGTTCTTGACCACGGTCGCATCATTGAACGTGGTACACATGACGAACTTCTCGCCAAGAGAGGAACGTACTACCAGCTCTACACAGGAGCTTTTGAGCTTGAGTAACGTCTGACACGTAAAACGCAAAACGCCTTGTCATCTAACTGCCTCCCATTTCTTGGACATAAGAAATGGGAGGCAGTTCATATGCGGGTGATTATGATTCTGCAGCGTGTTAGCATCGGCTTTTAGGCCTGGCGCACAAAATAGCGCAGCTTTGATATGTCTCGCTGAAGAATCGGCATGTTTATAATCAAGAGAGCCAGGCAGCTAGGCGGCCGCATCGCTTGATATGCATTTATATGTATAAACCTAGTCTAATATGCTTGAAAATGAATAGCGTTATATAAAAGATTTAACTATAGGTAAATTCCGCACCTAAGGAACACACTTAAGTCAGATATTCTGCTCAGATGCGGGCATTTTACACATCTAATGACGATAATCTGCGCGTTTGAGGTATTTTCAGCGTCATGTATACGTCTTTTTAACAGAATATCCGACTTAGGTGTGTTTTGAACTGCCTCCCATTTCTTATGTCCAAGAAATGGGACGCAGTTCATTTTCTTAACCGCTTCTGCTGCGATTTCTTGCTTGCTCTGTATGGGGCCTGACGATTTTGCAGCGGGATGAGGCAGGGTGGCTTGCTCCTGTGAGAGCCGACGCGTAACTTTATCTCCAACGTCCAGCGTCTCGCCTGTCAGCAAATCGTGATCAAGCGAGTCCATTGCTTTTTTGCACGTCGATGTTGTTCTGTGTATCGGCATCGTCTTCACGGAAGTTCAACTCATGTCTCCTTTGTCCGCCACCGGACCGTCTTTCATACATACTATTTTCACACACATAGCGCTATAGAAATATTACAACACCTACAAAGATGGCAAGTTCATACTGTATTTTTTCATACTGTGTATTGCATAGTATGCCTGAGTAATATATACTATGTATCACATAGTATATTGAAGGAGACGTATTGTGGATGCACAGCTGAAGCGTGGATTTCTTGATATCTGCGTCCTCGCAGCCATAGCCCGCAAAGATTCCTACGGGTATCAAATCATCCGGGATGCCCCTGCATCGCTTGAGCTCTCCGAGTCAACGCTCTATCCCATTTTGAAACGTCTTGCTAAGCAACATTTCCTTTCCGAATACACACGTGAGCACAACGGTCGTCTCCGCAAATATTATTTGATTACTGACGCGGGACACTTAGAGCTCTCACGATTTATCGCTGATGAGGCCTCCATTACAGACATTCTTTCCTACATTAAAGAAGGAGCATCGTCATGAAAAAGGATGAGTTTCTTGCCGAACTTCGCGCAAACCTTAAGAAAAAGCATGTTCCCAAAAACAGCATTGATGATGCTCTTGCCTATTACGACGAGGCAATACACGACCGTATGGAAGACGGTATGTCCGAGGAAAAAGCCGTAGCAGCCATGGGAAGCATTGATGATGCGGTTCAATCAGCACTGGAGAGTATGCCTGCGTTTCTACGCGCAACTCAGCGTATCCGCTCTGATTCGGTACTTATGTCCATAACTATCGCACTTCTCGTCATAGGCGCTATTGTCTGGATACCCCTTACGTTTGCCCTCGCACTTACGGCATTGAGCATTTATTTTGTAATTTGGGCACTTGTTATTTCATTATGCTTTGCAGTTGCCTGTGGTCTTTTCTGCGGAGTAATGAGCATCCCGGCACTTGTAGTGGGATTTCTGCACGACATGTTCCTTTCCGGCGCGCTTTCTGCCGGTGTGTTTCTGCTCATAGGAGGTGTTTCCATACTGGTAATACCGATAGTAGCTCGCATAATGCATTCTCTCGTGCAAGGCGCACAAGACTATGCAAAGTGGATTGCTCATTTCTTTGCACAAGTTCCTGCCGAGAAGACCACAGCCTCCACGGAGCGAACAAATACAACGTCATGGTCAGAAGGACATTCGAAAAGACTGCTCTCGCTGTTCGGTGGTATTTTTATCGCAATTGGCCTTGTATTGATTCTTGTTGCGTATGTGGGGTCAGGATGCAACCTTGCAGGTTTACCTGAGCTTCCTGCACTACAGATTTCTTCTTGCTCGCTTTATATGAGTCCGCATACTATTGCGTTTATGTAACTCAATTGACGCAACCCACACAGATACCCGCAGGTATCCGGATCCTACGTTACGTATCCGAAACTGATGGAGAATCCTCCAACGGCCCTTCTCTTACAAGATATCCGCTGTCATCAAACACGCAAGCTTGACTGGCAATTGGCATTATTTTTCCATACGGAATTTATGTATTAAAATTCGTCCCTACATAACAACCACCAAGGGTAAGTTCTGTATAGTCGATGTCTTTCAGGTATGGCTTTCCCGCATCTCCTTCCTGACGGGCAGTATTGATGGCCTCCTTCTTTTTTCGGCGAGTTCAGTTACATTTCCGGAATGATCGTAAACAACATATAGAACTGTTGCGGGATCACTTAATTTTCGGTTTCTGAATCCAGTGCCGGACCTATCGCTTTTATGAGATATCCATTCTCATCGAACTCATAATAGTAGTCATCAACTATTGCTAGCCCATGTGAAAAAAGGTAGCCGTTGATTTGTCGGTACGCTTTGTGTCCATCAACCGTTACCCAACCGAAGGGAAGTTTCCATTCAAAAGGTCCAAGTTCTACAGAGCCGTCTCTTACTTCCTTGTAGTCGTCAAGAGAAATTTCCTCCAAATCCACGAGTTTGAAGGACTCGTAATTGCCGGCAAGAGCGGAGAACCTTAAAGTTCCGAGCTCTTGCATGACATATCCCACAGGTTTATCTCTATATCGAATCTCCCAAATAAGGTTGTTCCGGGTTTCTGGTTTTACTCCTATATAGCAACTGCCAAGCGTGAGCTTCATATAGTCGATGTCTTTGAGGTAAGGCTTTCCGCCGTCTCCTTCTTGCCTGGCGGTATTGATAGCTTCTTGTGTGGCCCGCTCTACCGCTTTTTGCTGAAGTGAGTCAATTGCCCATGGGTAGGGCGTAGCAAATGCATTCCACAAGAGGAAGACAGTGGCCATAAGAAACAGAACTATAGAGATAATCTTTAGAGGCAGCCATTTATGTTTCTTGTTCATAGTCATCACGCAGCCTCAACTAGTGGCTTATATGCTTAGTCATGCCATGGTTCAACAGGCCACTCGTTGCCCGTAAGACTCCAGTCATTCATGTCATTAGCATTGCCGTTGATGACAAACTCCCTGACAAAAATGTCGCGCTTACCATTGGAGAGCGTCTCGATGTAGTAGCGAGGACGAACATCTCCCTCGTGGACCTCATCGAGAGGTGTGGTGTAGTTGGATAGTGTCTGCTGGTCAACACCCATGTCCTTCAGGGTTTGGGCCAAAATGTCATAGTGCCAGACAGGTGCGTCAGAAATCTGCATAGGCTGAGCAGCTTCTTCAGGAGTCTGGCCTGCAGGCTTGTACATAATAACTGGATTTGAAGGCGTCTGAATATCACTGTCCGTCAAATACCAATCACCGTGGTCAGCAGTAATGATGAAGGACGTGTTCTCATATACGCCCAGACGCTTGAGCTCAGCAATATATGCTTCAACAATTCGATAAGATGCAATAGTTTGCTCGTCAACGTTTTGCTTGCTTGGATCATCAGTGCGCTCAACGTTGCGATCAAGAATGTAAGGTGGATGCGAGCCAAGCAGGTGAATGAAGCGGAACGAACCGTTCTGACCCGTATCGTCAATCGAAAGTCCGTAGTGCTGCAGCTCCTGGTAATACTTGAGGTCGTCCTCGGTGTATGGCTGTGAGGATAGGTCAACCTCGTCCATATTTACCTGGCGACGCATACGCACATTGAGGTCCTCGGTGTAATACCAGAAACGAGGCTTAAACACCCAAGGCATGTCCCTACACAGAGCCGTCTTATAGAGAATGCGCAGCGCCCCAAAAACATCCAGCTGGTTATCAAGTCCCCTACCAACCGGTGGATGGTAGTTCACGGAATACTTCTGAGCTGTACCTCTATAACGGTTGTAATTGAGCTGATCAGTGTACAGTCCAGCTTCAAATCCAGCATTCTGAATGTCTCTCAGATACTGATCGCTTTGTGCCCAGTTATAAACAAACTCGTTGAAATTCTCGCCAGGCTGAGGACGTGTACCAAAGAGCAGCGAAGGCACGCCATATCGGGTTGGAATCATAGAGCCCGCAGAGTTTCTGTACCACGTAAAGCCAGTTAAACCAGCAAATGTCTCTGGATGCTCATCGTAGAGCCTCTGGACAAAAGCGGTGTCGGTGGTATCAAGAACAAACACCACCACGTTTTTCTTAGAGGAGACGCTATGCAAACCCTCACGAGTTGCAACTACCTGGTAATTCTCTGGATTTGCGTCAATCGATGCAGCAATGGATGGTCCCCAAAGGCTGGCAACACCTACTGTCTGGACAATGACAAGCGCTACGGACGTTACCAAAAGACCGGTGCGGAATTGACGAGCACGAATGATCGAGAAAACCGCACTACCAGCAATGATTACCAGCCAGACAAAGCCCGAGATAACCATCTTTTTGGTGAAGTTTGACCAGATGACCTCGTGACCATCAGCAAGAGGCATTCCGCCATTCATAAACACTACCTGGATATATGCAGCAAAACCGACAGCACCCACAAGTGCCACTGCCACGTTAAAGAAGCGCTTACGCAGCAGTGAAAGAAATACCGTCAAAATGAGCGTAAGCACAAGACCGGCAATAATGACGGGACCTGCAACATCATTAAGGTTGAACGAGAGGTCACGCGCACTATTGGCTACCAGCTCAAGAGGAGCTACCACCAGGATGGTGAAAACGGTGAAGAACGAAACAATAAACGCAACACCAATGCGGCCCTTAGGTTTAAGCGTGCCCTCTTTGCGCTCCTTGATGCGAATAGCCTCAGCTGCAAGAGTTTCTCGCATCTGAGCGTCTGCAGCCTGTGCACCCTTTGCGTCCACCTTGTGAACGGCGCCTTCGACGATTTTGTCTGCGTTCTCGTCAATCTTGAGAATGCGGAAGAGTACCTTGCGCGAGCGCCTAAATGCCACACCAAGTACGGCTGACAGCGCAACCACCACGGCTGCCAGCGCCTGGATGGTGTAGGTCATGACAGATGGGTCAACGTAAGCCTGAGCCGTTGCAGGCAGAAGTGCCCACCATACAAACGTCAGTGCTGTAACGTAAAGTGCGGCGTGGAGAAATGTTGCGCGGCTTCGAGCAGCTGCGCTACAAGAGTTTCTCATGGTAGCGGTTATGGTTTTAGTCACGAGAAACACCGTCCTCATCAGTTGTCTTTGTGGCTTCGTCGATGGCGGCAACGTTGCCCTTGTCGGTAACGTTGCCCTTGTCGGCAGCGTCAGCGTCAACAGCATCGCTATTCTCGGCAGTCGTGGTAGCAGCGACATCACCCTGCTCAGCAGCCTCCTCCTGGTGCGCCAAAACGCGCTCGAGGATGAACTTACCTGCGGCTTCTCCGCCGTGGCCAAGGTTAAAGATCATGTTATTACGAATCTCTTCAATCTTGTGCGACCAGCTATCGGTCTCCTCAAGCATCTGCGCAACCGCGTCGCCCAGGCCCGAGAGGTCCTTAGGATCAAAGCTGCGGCCAATCTCATTCCTGAGCGTAATGTCACAGGGATCTGTGTGAATCTTGCTCCAGTCGGGATTATTCTCCTTCATCGCGGTATCAATGAAGACCGACGGTTTGAGCGTAGTAAACGAGAACTCTTCGGCAACACTTGACCAGTCAGTAAAGAGCAGGTCAGCTGAGAGAACCGAAGTATTGGAGCTAAAGTCGGTCTCAAAGGAGAGTTCCTCTGGGTCCGCGTCAGTATAGCGAGCAAGAATCTCCTCCATACGAGCAGGATAGCGCTTCAAATACTCTGGGTGCGGACGAACAACAATGCGCCAACCGCGACCCATGAGCTGCTCAAGCATACCGTCAAGGCAACTGTCCATCAAGTTGTCGTACTGCCACGAAGGACCAATCAGCAACAGGGGTTTCTCGCCAGGTTTACGCTGGCCCAGATTCTGCTTCTGGTAGTTCTTGATTGACCTGTCGAGAAGATCGTAGCCAATAGCTGGCTTTCTTTTAGATGGCGTACCGTAGTACTTCTCGACCAGCTCAAGATCGTGCTGCTGGTGAGGGCCAACGCAGAGGACGTCGTCGTAGTAGGTGTACTCGTTACGCGTCGAAGTGACCGTCATGGAGGTCATGTGGTGACACATGTACATGTACTCAGCGTCTTTGCGCACGTAGGAGCGCTTCATGTAGGAGCTCTCCAGGTCACCGAGGGAAGTTACCACAACATCGGCATCCAGCTTCATAAAGAGCGTGATGAGACGACGCTGACCCAAGTAATACGGAATCAGACGAGGCTGCTGTTTTGCCAGTTCAAAGACCTGGTCGTTAGGGTCAGAGGTGACGTAGTGGATGCGAATGTCAGAGTTTGCCAGGAGCCACTTGATGGCGCCCTGGAAGTATTTGTAGAAGCCACTTGATTCGGAGTAGAAGACCAGGTGCTTGCCGATGGTATCAAAGAAGCGCTTGTAGTCTTCTTTTTCTCGAGCAGCATGAGGATCGCGCTGGAACCATTTGTGTGTGGACTTGGTTGCTGCGTCCATTGCCTCAAACTCGTCACGAGCAGCGTTGAGGTCGTCGTAGTCAACCTGCTTACGAGGATCGATGATAATGTTGCATACAATTTGGACCAGAATTGAGAGAAGGTTTGAGCAAACCCAGTAGAATGCCATGCCACAGACAACGTAGACTGCAAGTACCAGCGACATTGCAATAGAGAGGCCGTTAGTGGTGTTCTTCTCTGCACGAGACTGCTCTCGCTGAAGCGGATTCAACTTGTTGGATGCAAGACCTAGAGCCACCGAAGACAGAGCTGCTGCCAGCGGCATAATCCAGGTGATACCGCCGTCGATGATTGGTGTCATGCCCAGAAACTCGGTGCCAGGAGCGCCGGAATCGGTAATGCCATGGATGACATCAACCAAGCCGAACAGGATGACTACCTGGATTGCCAGGGGGATGAGACTCAGCAGCGGATGATAGCCGGCTTTTTTGTTGAGCTCGTTGGAGCGCTCCTCGATAGTCTCTTTATCGCCGAAGTAACGCGTCTTCAGGCGGAAAGTCTCGGGCATAAGACGCACCATTACGATTGAGTTTTGCTGCGTCCAAAGTGCCAGAGGCATTAGGATAATTTTAGTTGCAAGAGTAAAGAGGAAGATTGCCGCCCACCAGCTGCCAGTTAAATCATATGCGGGCTGGACAATAAGTGAAAATACGTGCGCAAGTTGCTCCATAAACAAACCTTCTTTTAATACCTCAAGTGCTTCAACTAAGATTTTTTGCAAGAAGCGTAATTTTGTGCATACCTATTTTATGATATCAAATAATGCCTTCTAACTGCGTATTGAACAGGATAAGCGGCGCAAATATGCGGTAGGCTGCGAATCTTAAAGTATCGTAAGGTAAACTCTTTTTGAGCTATTTAGCAGCAGTTATGTGGCTATTTGTCCTTCTCGTTAATCAAAAATTAACCCTTTAAAAGGGCTTTTTCTTCTGTTTTGGGTTGTAATCATATTTCTACTGACTAAAATACACTCCATGTTATTTTTTATATTTGGCGTGCTCAAACGCCTGTGAAATGAGGAGATTCTATGCAGGCTAATCTGCAAGAGCTAAAAGAGACCTATTCACGGCAGACCTATAGCGTGTTTTCGATTAATCGCCAACAGAAGATCGCTGACTCTCAAGTTACATTTTCGCTTGCACACTCTGTGTTCATCATTCCTGTTTTTGGAGCTGCTGAAATTACCATTGGTGGCAAGGATTTCATCTGCGAGGGAACATCGGTTGTTCATGCACCCGCTGGTCAGACAGTGTCTTATCGTACCCTTTATGGACGCTCGTTTGACCATGTAAACATCTATTACGATGGTGTTCCTGGAGATGCTACCAGTCCTATCTTCAATGCATACGCGTTTGATCCTCAGGGATTTGACCGCATTCTTGATAAGACTCTTGACCTGGAAAAACTTAACGCTGTTCCCTCCTTGGATAATCGTGTGGCGCAGATTGTTAACGGTACTGAGCTTATCAAGTCTATGTTCCTACTTACTAACAGCCAAAAAGTTCAGGAAAGCATGGCCGAGGCTCGTACATATATTGAGCTTCACTTTGCCGACCCCATTACCATTCCTGATTTGGCAAAACGTTGCGGTATGAGCACTCAACGCTTCTCCAACAATTTTGTCCAGTCTTTTGGCGTTCGTCCTATGACGTTCATTATTGCTAAACGACTTGATCATGCGCAGCAGCTGCTCCAATCAGGTCTTTCTGTCCGTGAGACCGCCGAAGCTGTTGGCTACAACGATCCATTCTATTTCAGTAGGCTGTACAAAAAGCACATGGGCGTCACGCCTCAGGATGTCCATGACCGTTATGAGGGCGCTATCCTAATTAAGTAATAAAAACCTTTGCTGTGCGAAAGCAAATCTGTGGCAATTAATCAAAAAAGGGGGTCAGAGCGTGTTGCTCTGACCCCTTCGCTCTTACTTTTTGCATAAGTGGGTAAGAAAATTCATTTTTATGCATACGCAATTTTTGAACTCAAAATTATGTGCCGAAAAAGGTAAAAAACACGTTTAGTTGGAGATGAAAATTTAAAATAAGTCGATTTATCTCCAACTAAGACGATTTTTTACCGCGTCAAAAACTTTTATCTGGGCAAATGCTGTATGCAAAAAAATGAAAACTCCAACTAAACGCATTTTTTACCACTTGAGCCTTCCAAGCCTGCTCCGGTTGTTTTAGCTCTCGTGCTCCTTTTACGCTCTTTTCTGGTACAAAAAAACTCCCAGCACCGTAAGGTGCTGGGAGTTTTGCTTAAAATGATAAAGCTATTTATGCAGTAGCCTCGACAGCTTCTTCAACAGCGTTATCTTTCTTAGCAAAGTGCTCAGCTACATATCCAGTAATCAAAGGGGTCAGTATTGCAGTAACAATAACTGCAGCTGCGACCTGCGCGTTTGCTGTCGCAAGAACAGCGCCGCCATACAGTGCTGGATTAGCCTCTGCCATAGCAGCAGGAGTTAACGCATTTGCACCTGCGCAGGAAGAAATAGCAACGCCTGCAACACCAGAACCGCCAGTAGCACGATCAACAAAGTAGTTGATAAAGCCACCACAGACGGAGCAGATGACACCTAGTAGAATACCTGCAGGACCAGCCATGATTAGGGACTCAAACTTCATGGTTGAACCCATTGCAAAGAAGGTCATGACGATGATTGCTGGTAAAGCGCTCGTTAGCATCTTCTTCATGGATGGGAAGAAGTTGCCAAGCAAAATACCCACGATGATTGGGAGAACTGCACCAAGCAAGGACCAGTTGATTGGCGACTGACCAGTCGCACCAAGAGCAAGCATGGTAACTGGAGGTCCAACAATCAGTGTGGTAATTGCAACTGCACCCTGCTCATACTCGTTGCCGTAGTCGGCCATAAGACCTGCATACATGGAGTTGTTTGCACCAGAACATGCAGCAAGGATAACCATTGAAGACAGGCCAAGCAGGTTGTCGTTCAGGAAGAACAGAACGCCAAGGCCAAGTGCAACGCAGAAGATTACCTTAGAAGTAATGATAATTGCGCCGCGAAGTGCAGCCTTAGGTGCGCTCTTGAACGAAATTGTTGCACCAACACACAGCATAAAAGCGCCAACCAGAGCAGCAGTACCCTTAACGGTCATTGCAGCAGTAAAGCTACCAAGCGTTGGAAAAACGTCTGGAAAAACTGTGTTCATAAAGACGCCGAGCATCAGTGGTACCAGGATGTTTGCACCTGGAATGCGGCCCAGAGCCTTAAATGGGTGCTGGATGGAGATTGGTTCTTTTTCAGCCATGTACCCCACCTAGTCCATTACGATGCCGCCGTCGCAGTCGCCAATCTCACCGTTGACGAAGCTAGCAGCGTCGGAAGCAAAGAACAGAATCATCTGAGCTGGCTCAGATGGCTGAGCAGGGCGGCCCAAAGGAATGATGCTGATGACCTTGTTGTACTTCTCAGGATCGTTGGAAAGTGCAGTGGTCATACCAGTAATGGTGAAGGATGGGCAGACAGCGTTACAAGAGATGCCGTACTTACCGCCCTCTTTAGCGATAGCCTTGGTGAATCCGTTAACACCAGCCTTGGAAGCAGCGTAAGCAACGGTGCCAAGCAGGCCGCCGCCGATCTTACCAGCAACAGAAGAAACGTTGACGATGCGAGCGCCGCCACGGTCAATGAAGTGCTGCCAGAGAGCATGGGTCAGGTTGTAAGTACCGGTGAGGTTGGTGTCGATAGTCTTAGCCCACTCGACATCGTCGACCTCTGCAAAAGGAACAGTGCTTACGCGACCTGCGCAGTTGATAAGAACGTTAACGTCGCCGCACTCTTCAAGAATGCGAGCAACAGTCTTCTTAACTGCCTCGCCATCAGAAATGTCCATGAAGAAGAAATAGTTTCCCTCGCCAAGTTCCTGAACAAACTTCTGGCCAACCTCCTCCTTATCGAAAGAGCAAACAACTACGTGTCCGCCACCTGCGACGACACCCTTGGAAATCTCAGCGCCGATGCCTGAGTTACCGCCGGTGACCAGTACGAGCTTACCGGTAAAATCAAATGCCATGCTCTTCTCCTTTGAATCTACGAGCACAAACCATTAGGAAACAACTAAATCATACCTGCATTTACATAACAAATAACAGAAAAAATTATCTTCAGAAACACTTTTTTCATCGATATACTGCCTAGACGAAATAATTGTCATAAATGATACTCAATTTGAACAATTAGCTCTTAACAATCCTCTTTCAAATGTCGCAAGTTTCACAGAGTGATTACGCAACGCACAGTAACCCCGATACGCTCGGCAACTCCGATACATACAGTAATCCCGATACGCTCGGCAACTCCGCTACGTACAGTAACCCCGATACGCGCAGCGCATCCAAAACACACCTTGTCATCACAAGGCATTTTATCACAAAGTTAGACAAGGCTAACTTATAAGCATACAATAAAGCGAGAAACCCTTAGTACCCTTCGATTTTTTTGGAAAGAGGTCGCTATGAAGCATCTCTCTGCGCGCGCTCCACTGGGCTTGCGCGCATATTTTACCAGCGCTGCAAAGTCAACCAGTTCCGTACGCTCTTCTGCACCAGCGTGCTCTCCCAGCGCTACACGCACAGGCGTCGCACAGCGCAGCTCAACTATGACCCGCAGGTCAGTGCTCACCTTGCTCGGCTCTGGATCTGTCGCAGCAATCACATCGCTCGCAGCTTGCGGTCCACGCGATTCTGCAGCCAGCTCGAGCTCCGCACAAAACCAGAACCCTGCCACTCCTCTCGTCTTGACCACCTTCACCGTCATTCAAGACATGGCTTCTCGCGTTGCGGGCGAGTTTTGCCAGATAGAATCCATCACCAAAGCCGGTGCCGAAATCCACGACTACGAACCCACGCCCGACGACCTCAAACGCGCGCAAAAAGCCCAGCTTATCCTCAACAATGGTTTGGGACTTGAGCGCTGGTTTGAGCGCTTTGTTGCCGACTCGCCAGCACAGCGCGCTGACCTCAGCGAAGGCATCACCGCCATCCCCATCGCAGAGGGCGACTACCAGGGCCAGGCCAATCCACACGCATGGATGTCGCCCGCAAACGGCAAGATCTATGTCGAGAATATCGTCCGCGCACTCAGCAACCTTGTCCCTGACCACGCCAAGGACTTCGAAGCCAACGGCGACGCCTACAAAGGGGAGCTCGACAACATTTCCTCCCACCTGATTGAGGAGCTCAGCGCCCTGCCGGAAAACCAGCGAACACTGGTTACCTGCGAAGGGGCCTTCTCATACCTGTGCCGCGACACCAACATGAAGGAACTCTATCTTTGGGCCGTTAACGCCGCTGATGAAGGCACTCCGCAGCAGATTGCCAAGGTTGTCGAAGCCGTAAAGGCGCAGCAAATTCCTGCGGTGTTCTGCGAGTCAACGGTCAGTCCTAAGGCAATGCAGCAAGTCGCCAATGAGACGGGCGCCGTCCTCAAAAACGACGAGAAGCACCTTCTGTACGTAGACTCACTCTCAGAGGCAGATGGTCCCGTGCCCACCTATCTTGAGCTGCTCCAACATGATGCCGACGCAATCGTATCCGGTCTCACGGGAAGGTAGCGTGGTCAATGATTCTTTCTGTTTCACATCTGTATGCCTGGTACGAGAAAAAAGACCGCGAGAAACCCATCATTCATGACGTAAATTTCTCGCTCTCAACAGGAGATCTTTGCGCACTTGTAGGCGTCAACGGTGCAGGCAAGTCCACGCTCTTCAAAGCGCTCATGAGCACTATCGAGTATAGAGGTTCAATAACCTGGGGTGAGCAGCCTCTTACACAAGCACGTAAGCAGGGCAAAGTCAGCTACGTTCCTCAAACGGAGGCAATCGACGCAACATTTCCGCTGCTTGTTAAAGATATTGTCATGCAGGGAAGATACGCTCACCAAGGCTGGATGCGCATTCCTTCCACAGAAGACAAAAAACTGGTTATGCAAGCGCTTAAGCGTGTAGACCTAGCTGACCTTGCAGATCGTCCTCTAGCTCAGCTCTCTGGTGGCCAGAGAAAGCGGGTATTTGTAGCACGCGGAATTGCGCAAGCTGCAGAGCTCATGTTTCTTGATGAGCCATTTGCGGGAGTAGACGCTCGCTCTGAGGCCATCATCACCGAGCAACTCAATAACCTCAGCAAAGAAGGCAAGACACTGCTTGTCTCAATTCATGACATTAACTTGGCTCAGGAAAAATTCCCGCTTTGCATGGTCATTAACAGAACAATCACTGCACACGGCCTCTCAAAAGAAATTCTTTCTGAAGATAGCCTCTTGGAGAATTTGGGTATTTCCGAAGATACGCATATTGAGGAGGTGCTTCATGCCTGAGATAGACATTCTTCAATATGCGTTTATGCAGCGAGCTCTTATCACAGGCGTTGCAACCGCCATAGTTTGCGGTCTTTTAAGCTGCTGGATTACTCATATGGGATGGTCGCTCATGGGCGACGCGATTTCGCATTCTATTCTTCCAGGTGTTGTTATTTCTCACCTACTAGGACTTCCCTATCTAGTGGGAGCACTTGTATTTGCTCTCATAACTGTGGTGTTGGTCGGACAAGTCAAAAAGATCCAGATTGTACGTCCCGATACTGCTATTGGTATCGTATTTACAACATTTTTTGCACTGGGAACAGTTCTTATATCAAAAGTTCCCAGCCAAATTAACTTGTCCCACATTCTGTTTGGAAACCTTCTGGGAGTCACCACAGCCGATATGCTGCAGGTACTGTGCATTGGTTTACCCATTGCGCTTCTACTTCTGCTCAAAAACAAGGACCTGACCTTGCTTTCATTTGATCCAACGCAGGTCCAAGCAATTGGCCTCTCAACTAAAACGCTGACCACATTCTTGCTAGTTGCTCTTGCACTTGCGATTGTCATATCGCTCCAGGCAGTTGGCGTAATCCTGTCAGTCTCGCTTCTTATTGTTCCTGGTGCTTGCGCAAGACTTCTCACCGACCAAATGAGACATATGCTCTGGATTTCTCCACTCATTGCCACGCTTAGTGTGCTCATTGGAATTACCGGTAGCTATTACCTTGATGCTTCATCAGGAGGAATGATAGGACTCACTCTCGGTGTGGTCTTTTGTATCATTTTTATTTTTAAGAGTTTACCCAGACTTACTTTTGGGCATATACTAAAGCAGCCCTGAGAAAGGAGGACCGATGCATGCAGTAACCACCACACAAGCCCAGCTCGCTCACGCAACTCGTGCACAAAAGCTTTTGCACAGGCAGGCCTCAGCGGCTTTAAGAACATCCATTGGTCTTATGGTCGGAGCTCTTTTTATCGCAATGGTTCATTAAGGCTTCAACTCAAATAATCACCCAAGTTTGGCGAGAAACCCCTCCTATTCAAAGGGTTTCTCGCTAAATTTTTATATAAGTGTTTGAACGAGAATACCTACGGATACTGACGCAAGGTTGGACAAGATTGAAAGAGTCCATGGGATGTTGCTTACTCTTTTTACCTTGTAAATGAGACCTTCAACAGCAATAACAACCAGCTCAACAGCTATAACGCACGCCCAGTACTGAACGTCGTTAGCAACCACATCAACAAGGGCGCTTGTGATAAAAACGGCAATTGGATTAGTAAACGCTTGAGCAGCAACAACAATCAACAGTGCCTGATTGTCTTTAACGCCCAGCGATTTTGCGACAATAAGCTCGACAGTAATAGTCAGAATCAGACAGAACGCGAATATCGGAATAATGGTCACCAAATACGGCAATAAAAATATTTGGTCGTCCATGCCATTAGCCTTCTGCCTGTTTGTCTTCAGCAACAAGATAGTCTTCAGCCGCACACTCATCTTCAACCGCAAGCTCATCAACCTGATCAGATAGCTCTGCGATTAGAACATCTTCCCCTACAGCCTCAACAACTTGTGCTGCCTGGAACATACGCTCATGACCAAATGGCCCTGTAGCCACGGAACCTTTGACTAACGTAAGACCTACGCCCAACGCAAGTGCCGAGACCAAACTGATACCAGAGAGCATTGCAGGATGTTCAATACGGAATCCTACGAGCGCAGGCAACGCGCCTACGGCTAGTGAGAAACTGGCTAGTCCAAACGCGGTGCCTTTTGCGTTAGGCAAGATGTTTGCCAGAGATGCCAACGTAATGGACATAGTAAAGTTGAAGAAAAATACACCCAGAAGGCCCATAACTGGTATCTCCCATGAGGGCGCAAACAAGGTGGCTGCAACAATGAGCGAAAAGATAGCTGTAGTCCTAAAGCCAATACGATCAGCAACCATTCCACCAAGCGCTTTACCTGCAAATACGCCAAGGATACTTAATACCAGTAAGAGCATCTCGCTCTTCCAAGGAAATGCCATGACCATGCCAGCATAGCTTCTCAGCGCCACCACAAGGCTCAGCAGTGCAATCGCAAGCAATGTATTGAATGAAAGCTCCGAAATATCAAACGAAACGTTATGTACGTTCCAGTACTTCTTGTTAACCTTTTGTACTACAAGCGTGATAAGCGCACATAAGAACAACAGCACAAGCAGGGAAAACGCAATCTGAAGTCTTCCCATTTGAGCACTTTGTGTGCCTAAAAAGACTCCAATTGCACCAGTTGCAATAAAGATTCCCGAAGGTCCTGCATGTTTTTGCGAGATATTAAGGACGCTCAGTCCACCTGCACTATGGAAGAGCGCGTTTCCAATCGCAAGCAAAAGAATCGCAGGCCACTCGAGAAGGGCTATAGGGACCAGCGAAAGAATAACTCCAGCGCCCACTAAAGCATACGAAAGTAAGGCGGCATAGGAGTTCTTATCCAGCTGATCCAGCGCAATGCCTATAGGTAGCTGCAGGGTAAAGGCAACTATGTCATACAGTAGGATGCTCAGTGCAACAACTTCCAGCGAACCCTGGCCAGACTCGCCCAACACTCGGCTTACGGCACAGAGCATCGAAGATACGCAGGCAAAGTCAACTACAAAGTGACAAAGCGCATACGCAAACGTAGTGACTTCTTTTTTGGGAAGAACTTGCTTTGTTGTAGGCAAATTATTACCTGTTACGCCTTTTAATCATGATAAATCCGACTACAGCCACAAGAACAACGACTGCAATCAAACTTGCATGAGAAGTACTTACATGAGAAGTAGCTGGACCAACTCTTGGCGTAAAAATAACATCAGCTTTTGCAATGACTGGCAAAGCAACTGCCATTACAAACACGCTAACAGCAAGCGCAATTTTTTGGGCCAATCCCAAACCTTTAATTAGATGACGACGTAGTGACATACATACCTCCTTCATCAACTTTTTAATATTTTACCAGTACACACGCCGCGTTCCAAACGTACTTCCGTAAACGGCATAAAAAGGCGCCCGACGAATGTGAACTGCCTCCTATTTCTCGTGTCCAAGAAATGGGAGGCAGTTCATATGCAGGTGATTATGATTCTGCAGCGTGTTAGCGTCGGCTTTGAGGCCTGGCGCACAAAATAGCGCAGCTTTGGTAGGTTTTGCTGAAGAATTGACATGTTCCTAATCAAGATAGCCAGGAAGCTAGGTGGTTGCACCGCTTGATATA